>PDYJ01001547.1_pt1 | contig 45000 bp, 52 predicted proteins | sample 1430841 | NCBI WGS metagenome assembly PDYJ01 (sample SAMN07237672, study PRJNA390542) | Gut metagenome, whole genome shotgun sequencing project. | isolation source: fecal pellets | host: Mus musculus | place: USA: New York, NY | collected 2016-10
GCAGTGCATAGCCAGAAGTTAGAGTCATATTCCGGCGCAGGATTGCAATGCATAGTTATCCCCTGACATCTTTCAGCAATTCGCAATAAAGCTCCTGCACATGCTTGTGGTGGGCGATATGATCGTTGATGATGGTCATCTGGCCGCGGCCAATACCGGCGCAGATATTGCTCATGCGGTAGTTGTAACCGATGGCCTCATGCTGATAGTAGGGATAGGATTCGCGGGCTTGGGTGGCATACCACATGATGGTGTTCTTGTCCTCGGCGTTGTCACACACAAGTGCTCCGCCGCGGATGTGGTGATCATCTTGTTGCCGTTGAACGACAGCACGCCATATTTGCCAAACGTGCCGAGCACCTGTCCATCGTAGCGGCGAACCAAGTCCTTCGGCAGCGTCCTCGATCACAGGAATCTCATAGCGATTGGCAATCTCCATAATGCGGTCAATCTTATAAGGCATTCCATAGAGAGCCACGGGAATGATTGCCTTAGGCTTGCGACCGGTCTTGGCAATACGATCTTTAATGGCCTCCTCGAGCAGTTCCGGATCCATATTCCACGATTCCTTTTCAGAATCGACAAATACAGGCGTGGCACCGCAATAAGTGATCGGATGGCTCGATGCGCAGAACGTGAAGCTCTGCACCAACACCTCATCGCCCGGTCCTACACCGCAAGCAATCAGCGCAAGATGCACAGCAGCCGTACCGGCCGACAACGCCACCACTTTCTTGTCGAGCGGTGCTGCGCCCTCGCGATCGTTTACAAATTCCTCAAGGTCTTTTTCAAAACCATTGACATTCGGGCCAAGAGGCACAACCCAATTCTGGTCAAACGCCTCCTTGATAAAATCCTGTTCCTTGCCTGACATATGCGCCAAACAAAGCAATATCCGTTCTCTTTCCATTAATCTTGTTTATCTAAATATTCTGATTTATATGGCTCTATTGTATTTTCCAATGAAACGATTGATTCATCAAAAAAAATACATAGTGTTTTTTCTGTCCTAAAGAATCACCACAGACTGGACAATAGTAGTGGTCATATGTTTTGGCGGGATATTTTTCACCAACTTCAGTAATACTCACAATTGTATTACATTTTGGACAAGTTTTAGTAAACGAAGTTTTCATATGTTTCTAAATTATTTCGTCGTTATAGTGCATCTTGCGACCGAGGACGGTGCAGAATATCATCTGAATGTCCTTGATAAAGCTGTAATGATGAAGATAGTAGCGGTTTATGCGGACTTTGTCGGGATATATCACCTTGTCGTTGTACTCCTCTGCGATTACTTGTGTCGGTCGGTTGTCTCCCTCGGATTGTTTCTTTGCAACATAGTCAGAAATCATCTCATCTTCAAGGCGATACTTCAGTGTGGCGGGTCCTGTGATACCGGGACGGAGTTTCAACACTTCGCGGTCGGAGCCTTTGAGTTGATCGGCATATCCCGGTACGTCCGGACGAGGGCCAACAAACGACATATTGCCGACAAGAACATCCCAAAGCCCGGGCAACTCATCGAGCTTATAGTGACGGAGTTTAGCTCCAAGCGGAGTGATGCGATTGTCACCGGCCACACTGACAGTCGAGCCGCTATGCTTTACGGTCATTGTGCGGAATTTATGGCAGGTAAACAACTTGCCATCCTTGCCCACACGCTTCTGCTTGAAGATAACCGGTCCCCCAGGCATCTTAATACGGATAAGAACGGCAACGACAAGAAGTACAGGCCAAAGCACCAGCAGCCAATGAGCGCCATCAGCCTGTCAAAGATGTATTTAATACCCATACTTATGATTAGAAAAGATATTTCTCATCTGAACGGTCCGAATATTCCCGTGGCAAAAGGTTCCATGTAGAGGCATGTTGCTCATACTTGATTCTTTCAGCAGATGGTGGTTTCATATAGTCACCAAATCTATCAGTAAGAAATCTCTCAAGGCCGGAGGCAACGTTCAGAGAAATAGTCTCGAAAGGTACGCGTTTAGATTCAGCAAAGTCATCATAGCGATATTTACCGTTCTTGAAAAGTGCTTTTCCAAGGAAGTTGCAGAAGTATTCCGTACGGCGGTCTCGCCATCTATAGACCTGTTTAAGCCCATAATTCAGAAGAAAACGTTTGGGCAGGACTTTCGCACATTTTACAGCGAGCCCGGCCATGCCGCCCCTCCTGTTATAAGGCTTATTGGCAAGACCTTTGACAATTAAATATTTAGCCCAAAAATATTGCCAACGTTGAGCCATGCGATTATCGGGACAAGTATGAAGGATAAAAATATCAATATATACACCATGATGAATTTTCCAACCCTTGATTATTTCTTCCTCATAATATGAGTTGTTTAACCTCACCTTTGCGGTAATCACTCGGCCATTTGCGGCACCAAGTTCCTGAAGAGAGTAATGCTCTTTATCGCCATATTTATTAAACACCTCTCTAAACGACTCATATTCAGCTGGTGTCATGAATATGTCGAGGTCATCGTCCCAGGGAATAAATCCACCATGCCGTTTTGCTCCAAGTGCAGAACCGCCCATCAGGCGGTAGTTTATATCGTGCTCTACACAAAGCTTGTCTACATAAGCGGCAATATTCAGGATTACATTCTGAAGCTCCTTGAGTTCATAAGAATCTTCAGTGTCCTTTCGCATTAATTCATTCATACTTCATTCTTTTATCCATCAGCTTCCGGACAATCCGGCGCAAGAACCCGGGCATCCCATAATATAGATCGAAAATCCACTGACGTTTGGATTTTAAGTGCCTGTTCACTACCTCATCGAAGGATTCAGATTCAAGAGCTTTAAAAAGAAGCTCTCTCTCAGGTTTCAGTCGAGTTGGAGACTTCAGACATCCATTATTCTCAATCGCTACTTCAATCGGAAAATCTTCGTGCCATATAAGACCTTTTTTTTCAAGCGTAACGAAGAATTTTTTACCTTTTTCAGTATTTACTATCACCTGCGAAATGCCGGTTTTAGCATCTAAAGATGGATTGTATTTTTCAATACCCCAGAAATCGCCCAATGTGATATCTGCACTCCTTTCCGGCCGAGCCCATTTGCAGCGGTAGCACGAGGGTCTGAGAGTGATATATTTTTGAAATCCGAAATAGAATGGATTCTGATAATGCAACCCGTTCACGGTTTTCAGTTTTCCGTTCTTCAAGCACTCATAAGAAAATGCCTGAGGGTGCAGAGCGTTCTTATACTTAGACCTGAACGAGAAAGACCGCACGCGGCAAGAATATTTTGACTCAATCCAGGCTATAGTTTTGTCGAATAGGTTCTGAGAGGGAACGCCATGGCAAACGACTTCCACTGTTATCAGATTATCATTCTTAGTGCCAACGGCGTTGCGGATGGCATTACATTGGCAGGGTGTTCCGGCGAATAGAGTGATTCTGCCACTGCGGACATCTTTCAAAACTTCCACGAAGCTACCGGACGTGTTGCTTTGGAGATACTTCGATTTCATAAGCGGCACTAACTCGTCGACGTTTGTAGCGCAGCGATGAACCAGCTTGAGGTTATCGTCGAACGCAGCGCCATAGACATGCCCCCTGCCGAAAGTACCTCCTGAGCCAAGAGGCCGAAAACACCACCCGAAGAGCCTGCTTTTCGGGCTTCCTCAGAATTGGCATACGCAGCAGATGCCATGTCGGCTTTCTCATAGAACGAAGGATTAATTTCGGGACATGTACGCTGGCATTTGCTGCATGATATACAGATAGACTCGTCGACAGAAGGATAGAAGAAACCTTCCTTATCCTCCTTGAACGAAATACAATTCACCGGACACACATCCCAGCAAGTTCTGCAACCGCAGCAGTCCTCGCGCGCCAAGACGGAGATGTTCTTGCTATTTTCCATTTTTCTCACGAAGCATAGTCGAGCTTATCCCCGCCGTAGGAGTAAGATATATTATCTCAACACCAACTTCCGCAAACTTAGCCTCATAGCTGTTGTATAACTCCGTCCCTTTCCATTCGCTGCCATGAAACATCGCATCGAATTTGAGATGCTGCCAAGCCTCGAATTTATCCATGGATTCCTGGGGCACGACCTCATCCACATAGCGGCACGCACCCACGATAGCAAGTCGGTGTTCAAAGGGAATCACGGGCTTATGATGTTTGTAGGACTCTACGACTTCATCGGTGCTGACACCGACAATAAGACGGTCGCACTGTTCTTTGGCCCGGCGGATTATGTTGAGATGCCCGATGTGGAACATATCGAAAACACCGGTTGTATACCCGATTTTATATTTTTTCATTTCCTAAAAAGTTTTTGAAATATGAACCCACGTAACTTATTCGGCATCGCCACCTGAATGGCAAAGCGGCCAAGAACGTTAAAACAGTATCTGGGAAGAGAGATAACTCCATGCTTGAGCATATAGCCCTGCAACCCCGCCTCGCTCTTGAAATACTTCCATCCCCCACGCCGACGGTACATCTCATCTCCGACACGGACATTTACCAAGTTATCCGGGAGATTTTTGAATGTGTACCCGGCTTTTGCCAAGCGAATCCACAGATAGTAATCCTCTTCGCAGAACCATTCCTGATAGCCTCCGACTGCTTGTACGTAATCCTTGCGGAACATTACCGTTACAAGATTCATGGGACAACGGCCCTTAAGATACTTCTTGATGTCGGCATCGGCAATAGGGACAATCCGTGTACCGACAATATTGTCTTGCGAGCCTATAAATTCATTAATTTGACCACCGATAACAGCAATATGCGGATTCTCTTCATAGGCCTTTATCTGCTTTTCAAAACGATCTGGAACGGAGATGTCGTCGGCGTCCATTATTGCCACTAAATTATTTGACGCAGCCATAAGCCCCGCTTGCCTCGCGCCGGCATGTCCAAGATTTTCGGGCAGCCGTACTACTTTGAAAAGTCTATCCTTTTCAAGAGAAGAAACATAATCATCAAGGTCGCCATGAATAGGACCATCAACAACAATAATTACTTCAGAAGGTTTTTTCGATTGATATTTAGTTACACTTTCAACAGCCAATCTGAAGAGCTCCGTGCTATCACGATGATAGACACATATCGCTACTGAAAAATCACACATATGAACTTATTCAGTCTAAAGGGTTATAATCCAATATCCATCTATCGTTTCTCAAAAAAACCGCCCAAAATATTTTTATATGCACCATACATAGATAAACTGTTGCCGTATAAATGCCTATGACTGATAACCCAATAGTGTGAATATATTAAACCAAGGATAAAGCCCATCGATCTGTGAGCAGCCCATCCGTAATTGCGTATCATATCCGAATTGTAGCCTGTGAACCACTGGCTGGGAGCCGGATTGACTGTTCCGATGTTCTCCGGCGCGAAATATAATTTCCCTCCAGCACGTCGGATATCAAGCATAAATTTATTTTCTTCACCACCGCCATTGCCTGTTCCACTACCCATTTTCTCATCGAATGTGATTGCAAAATCTGAGATGTGCCGCTTTTTGAATGTTATCTCGACCGATGTGGTTTTCAGTATACGGCTGAATGATAGATGCATATCAGCCTTGGGATAAACTTTCCCATACTTCTTGTCTGGTCTGTTCATAGAAAAAGCAATCAGAGACGCATCCGGGTGCCGTTCATATGCACACAATACTTTTGTTTCTATATCATCAGCAAAGGTTTCGTCATCATCGCATATTTTGCAGATTGAATCTTCCGGCGCATAAGATACCGCCATATTTCTACTTCGGGAGAGTCCCCGTTGAGTAGTAGAAACAAAAATGCAATGTTTGGTCTGGCCATATTTATTCACAAAGTCAAACTCTTCCACGCTGTCGGTGTCGCATTGGTTCACTACTACGACGTCTGATTGGACATTGCTTTTAGTGAGAATGGACTTGTCATGCTGGTGCATGCAGGATATCAGCAATATAAAATTCATTTTGCGATGAATGGATTTAGTAACAATGACCGAAATCTCATAAAGAGATATGAGATAGCGATTGAGATTGGGATTGAGAGAGTCAGGAAAACAGTGAGAGACATAATCTCGGATTCAACTATCAGTACCTTGAAATGAACGAGGTATAAATCGAATGTGATGGCTGATAGGAGCACCGGAACTTTCCATCTTATTGGTTTGCATGAAATAGCAATTACCAAGAATAGAACCATCAGATAGTCAAAAAAACAATGGGCGAAACCTGTCAGAGGATGATTAGTGATAAAGGCTGATGCACTTACTGCGAATCCGGAAATCACCGTCATTAGGCCGAACTTCAAGATTGCGTGCCTGTCTGATTTAATCAAGGAGGTCATTGCTCCAATTGCAAACATCGGAACTGAATGCTTCTGAATACCACCCCCTAAAATGGTATCATTCATGGCATAACAGATACTTAACCCCAAGAATATCATAAAAGTGTTTTTCACTCCTAAACGAAGTGCCACTACAGAACAAACAAAGAAAGCTATATATAGAAAAATCAGAACGCGAATATACCACATCACAGGATCAGAGAAATTCCACAGTATTTCATATAGTGCTGTACGCCAGTGGAATACCCCCCCCATTTCTGATGTTCTGCGACGCTTGGAAGAGCGTATAGCAAGCTTAACCAAAGGCAAGAAACAAGCACAACCGGTAGATAGATTTTCATTAACCTTCGTCGGACAAATGACTTCAGGTCAAGATGTGCTTTCTGTTCGCTCTCCATTAGCCCGAAGCCAGAAAGGAAAAAGAATACAGCAACTCCAATATACCCATTCTGACTTGCAATAGCATAGAAGGCCACGTGGTCTGACCCATATTTTGCGCCAAGCGCGGTAGATGCCATGTGAGCGGTTATCACAAGTAGCGCGGCAACTATCTTGAGAAGATCGCAAGTTTGGCGTGGTAGAGAAATGGAAGCTGCGAAGGTCATCTAAAAGCGTTGATAACGTTTTGGCGGAATCTTTCGGCATTTTTGATTCCGTTGTGATTATTAGTGGCGGTTTCATGAGCGCGGGCGCTCACTGCTGCTATACCGTGACTGTCCAGAATCTCTATTAATATCGCTTTCAACTCAACTGGTGTTGATACTTGCCATCCGGCCCCCGTCTCCCTAACATATTGCGAACATGCAAGATGTGACGGAGCATAGAGCACAAATGGCGTCCCAGAGCAAATGGAGTCGGCTATCTTTGTTGAAAACGCATAGCGTAATTCCTTACACAGGACCGAATCATTTTTCTCAACATGAAACAAGATATCTGACTCATAGATTATTTCCTTAACGCGGTCATAGCTCACAAATCCTTTGTATTCTACTCCCGGTGCATTATTGAGAAGATTTATACTCTCAGGCTTTGCATTGCCATAAACGTCAATGTGCAAGTCTGGAGATATGGACTGGAGTACTTGCCCTACTTCTACGAGAGCCTCAGGGCGCTTTATACGAGATTGCCGAGATAAGAAATCCGAGGAGTTTTAGATATAGAGCTTTTGAAATGGAATTCCAAAGAAGAAGCAGTGTAAATGGTGTCGGCGTGATGCTCAAAATAACTTTGATAGTCGTTTTTTAGTTTATCGTTTGCATATATGGCAAAAGCGGTGGTTTTTATTGTCTTTTTGAACTCGCGATAATACTGCTTCTTGAAAATGGGGAAGAACAACAAATCGCTCCAATGGTGAGTCAAAAAGTTGTGATCAAAAAATATATATCCCTCAGTGTTAAACATAAGCAAAGGGATATTGCGCCGACACGCAATTTTTCTTGCTAGACGCAGCATAAAGGCGGAGTCGCCCGATTGCACCATCACTGCCTCCGGAGCAAAATCGTCAATCCATTGCTTGAATCGCTTGCCATTCCACCTTCCTAAATTCCAAACAGCATTGCGCGCCAACATTTTCATTGCCGTTTTGCCCGATTTGCCGTAGCTCGATTGTTGTATAGTGCTTACAGAAGATTTGACGTTGATGCCAGTAACGCACGTTTCTCCTCTAAGTATAGATTTCAGCGCTTCAGAATCGCGCACTTGATAATAATTTTCGCATACATCAAAATCCGGATCAATACACATAATTGCGAACTGGGCTAATCGCTCTTTTGGCCAGCCCTGTAGGAGAGAGCCGAGCGTTCGCCCATTAGAATTTGATTTTGACAAACTATTGTTGCTAAGAACCAGCAACCTAGGATATTCTTTCATGTAAGTATCTTTTACTGTTCCCAAAAGAATTTGTAAGGGACAACGCCCATGGCGCCTTCTCCGGTTGTAAAGAAGAAGAAAAACACCATAAAGGCGGCGACTCCTAATTTTAAAAATAGCTTATTTTTTATTGAGGTTTCCCCATAAATGGTTTCTGGTAGCGCGAGACAGAAATATAGGTAAAAGTAATAACCTAAACGGGTTGCCGAGCTTGAAATAAGTCCAAGACTCTGAGATATTACCCCAAGCATAATAATTGACCTGAACAAGTTGTTTTCTTTGCTCATATTCATAAAGGTGAATAAAAACAGTAGAAGCAACATAATCAGCAGCATATATGCGCCGCCGTCATCATCATTTAAATATCCTGAGTAGAGTCCGCCTCCAAAAAGAAGATTAACTACGTATGTTGCTAAAGATTTTAAGGATATAATGGCTATTATAGCCAAAATCGAGATTAAGATATACTTTCTTGGTGTAAGGTTGAAATAATTGCATATTGGATAGGCTATTAGGAAAAGGATTGAAGATGTGTGAATGGTTGAAGCCAAAAACACTAACACAACAAACGGAATAATTTTTTTCTTTTCTACAAAGATAAAGCCGAGCGCTGTGATGCCAATTGCAATAGCCTGTCTTAATCCACTGAAATCAAAGAGATAAATTATCAGGCTTGCAAAAATTATAAAAGAGAGGGATGGCGTGCGTGAATATTTATAAATTATGTAAGCAATCGGCGCTATTGCTATAAAAGCGGTTATGGCCAAAAAAACATTTGGATTTGTAGATACGAAATGGCTAATCAGTTCGTTGTAGATTTGATAGCCAAATTCCATATTAGTTGCTCTATATATTTCACCAATTTGCATTGACCCCGATAAACCAAAGAAGGGAATATAGGCTTTAAGGTCAGTGCCCGTAGAAGTTGAGCGCAACGCTTGAATCAACCAAAGCACGAGAAAGGAGCCGACGCACGAAAACTTGCGACCAGCAGATTCTCTCATATTAGCTGAAATCCCCCAGATCACGAATAGGAGCACATACATCCAACCGAAAATTTCCATGACGATTATTTCAATAGTTGATTGTAAACTTTCAAGTATCCATTAGTCATTACATCTTTGGAGAATTTATCTCTTGCTATATTGGATAGCAACTGCTTATTGATTTTGGAGTCAATAAATTTTCTGACAGAACTTTCAAATTGCTTAAGATTACCAGATTCTACAAAGTCAGAGTATTCATTTATGGCAATTGATTCGGGGCCACCGGCTTTGAACCCGACAACAGGAGTACCGCAACACAGACTTTCTGCGGTAACCATTGAAAATGTTTCACGTTTGGAAGCAATAACAGTACAATCAGCGAGGGAATAAAGTTTGGCTAACTCGCTTTGGCTTTTTGTTCGTCCCCAAAGGACTACATTCTCAGGCATTGTTTCGACGATTTTATTGTGAGTGGCCACTACTAAAAACTGCGTATCAGGCATTTCCCGAGCCAACTCCATAATTTTATCGCCACCTTTGAAATTGTCAGGCGAGTTATCAAACGAAGCGCTAACAAAAAGCACAAGCTTTTTCGACTTATCAAATTTTGCTACAATTGTCCTGTCAATTTCGTGTAGATGAAAAATAGAAGTGTCCAGGCCGTTCAGAACCACTTCATGACGAAATCTGCCCATAAACGGGGATTTCGCAGCACGAGCAGATAACCATGGAGATACGGATGTTATAATTATATTATCGGATTGGAACTTGCTGAATGATTTCCTCATTTGCCGCCAAGAAAAGGCAGTGTGGTCAAACATGGAATGCGTTTCTTTTCGATAAATAGGGCACTCACCGCAACCGGTCAACCATTTTGTACAGTCTAAAGAATGTCCGCACGTTCCAGTGAAGAAATACTCGGCATGGTTGGTAACCACTGTTTTTATTTTATTTCTGCTCAAAAAATCAAGAATACGGAATACATCAACTATAAATCCGTTAGGACATTGAAGATGGACAATATCAGGATTCTCCCGGTTAATTAATTTAATAAGTTTTGGTGTAGAAAGAATTCCAAAACAACCATGGTTTACCCCGGTAATTCGACTAACTGCTGCGTTGATTTTTCTTTCAGTCTCACTACAAATGCGTACATAGTCTTGCTTGTCAACCGTTTCGTTAGCGCCGTAGGCGATAACGCATTCATGGCCTTTCGCTTCGAGGGCGTTCTTGATGTCAGTGACTATTTTGCCCGTGCTGCCGGATGCTGCATTTACATTGACTTGAAGTACTTTCATAGAACCTAATAATTTCGCCAGACCATTTTGTTGACTACGCCGGTGTAGCTCTGGATGAGCTTGACGATCTTGGTGGAGACGCATTCGTCGACGTAGTTGGGCACGGGAAGGCCGAGGTGGCCGTTGCGGTTCATCTCGACAGCTACGTCGACGGCCTGAAGGAGCGATGCTTCGTCGATTCCGGCGAGGATGAAGTCGCCTTTGTCGAGGGCTTCGGGACGCTCGGTGGAGGTGCGGATGCCGACGGCGGCGATGGGTTTGCCAATCGACAGGAAGAAACTCGATTCCTCGGGAAGAGTGCCGGAGTCGCTGACCACGGCAAATGAGTTCATCTGCAGGTTGTTGTAGTCATGGAAGCCGAGAGGCTCGTGAGCTATTACGCGGCTGTCGAGTTTGAATCCGCTCTGTTCAAGGCGTTTGCGCGAGCGCGGATGGCAGCTGTAGAGGATGGGCATGTCGTACTTCTCGGCCATGGCGTTGATGGCGTTGAAGAGCGACAGGAAGTTCTTCTCGGTGTCGATATTCTCCTCGCGGTGAGCCGACAGAAGTATGTAGCGGCCTTTTTCCAAACCAAGGCGGCTGAGAATGTCGGAAGCCTCAATGTCGGACAGGTTGTTGTGAAGCACTTCTGCCATGGGCGAACCGCTGACGTAGGTGCGATGCGGAGCCACGCCCGATGCGTTGAGATAGCGACGGGCATGTTCGCTGTAACAGATGTTTACATCGGAGATGATGTCGACTATACGGCGGTTGGTTTCCTCGGGCAGACATTCATCGAAGCAACGGTTTCCGGCTTCCATGTGAAAGATGGGGATGTGCAGACGCTTGGCGCCAATCACGCTCAGGCAGGAGTTGGTGTCGCCGAGTACAAGAACAGCGTCGGGCTTTGTTTCGACCATCAGCTGATACGAAGCTGCGATGATGTTGCCCATGGTTTCGCCGAGATCCTTGCCTACAGCGTCCATATATACCTCGGGGTCGGCAAGTTTGAGGTCCTTGAAGAACACACCGTTTAGGTTGTAGTCGTAGTTTTGGCCAGTGTGGGCGAGAATTACGTCAAAGTATTCGCGGCAACGGTTGATGACGGCCGCAAGTCGTATGATTTCGGGACGTGTGCCGACAATGATCAGCAGTTTCAGCTTTCCGTTATTTTTAAATTCAGCCATTTACTTTTTCAAAGAATGGTGTCGGGATGCGATGGGTCGAAGCACTCGTTGCAGTACATAACCGTCACGAGATCTTCGGTGTCCGACAGATTGATGATGTTGTGGGTATAACCGGGAAGCATGTGCACGGCCTCGATTTTGTCGCCGCTTACCTCGAACTCGATGATTTCATCTGTGCCGAGCTTACGCTGCTGGATCTTGCCATGGCCGGCAACTACGATGAAGAACTCCCACTTGGTGTTGTGCCAGTGTTCGCCCTTGGTGATGCCCGGTTTGGAGATATTGATGCTCACTTGCCCAACGCTGGCGCTCTTGACCAACTCAGTGAACGAGCCGCGAGGGTCAACATTCATTTTCAGCGGGAACGATGCTTTTTCTTTCGGCAGATAGCTCAGATAGGTGGAATAGAGAGCCTTGGCAAATGAGCCTTCGGGAATCTCGGGAATAACGAGTGTCTGAGTCTGAGCCTTGAATTGCTCCAACAGTTCCACAATCTCGCCGAGTGTAACTTTATGAGTATGCGGTGCTGCGCAGTATCGGCCATCTGCCGTCAGCACGGTATCAACGCCATCGAACTCACAATGGTGCTCCTTGCCTTGCAGGGCGGCGATCATTTCGTCAACAAGATCATCGATATAGAGCAATTCCAGTTCAATCGACGGGTCGTTGACCTGAATCGGCAGGTCGTTTGCTATGTTGTTGCAGAATGTTGCGACAGCCGAATTATAGTTCGGACGACACCATTTGCCGAAAAGATTCGGGAAGCGGTAGACCAACACCTTTGCTCCGGTCTCCTTGGCATAATCGAAGAAAAGTTCCTCACCCGCTTTCTTGCTCTCGCCATAAGGGTGTCCTGCATAGCGACCGATGAGCGTGGCCTGAATAGAGCTTGAGAGCATCACCGGGCAACGGTTGCCGTGCTTTTTGAGCGTATCAAGAAGCTGCGAAGCAAAGCCGAAGTTACCTTTTTTGAAATCTTCCGGATTCTCCGGACGATTCACTCCGGCGAGGTTGAACACGAAGTCCGCCTCTGCGCAGTATCGGTCAAGATCCTCCGGAGTGGAATCGATGTCGTATTCCATGACCTCATCTATAGTGAGTTCGGGGAAACGACGATCCTTGCCGTCCTTTATAGCGTTAAGTTGGGCGCAAAGGTTCTTGCCAACAAACCCCTTGGCGCCTGTTGCTAATATTTTCATGCGTTAAGAATATCTTCTGGTGAAGTAGGCTCGTAAGAGCCGTCTTTGGCCTCGATAATCACAGTTCCCGGCTCAAGTGACACGATCTTGTGCCAACGACCGACCTCAATATTTACGCCGCAGCAGTCTGAGCTGGGACGCATAACAACCCGCTCAGTCTCATTGCCATTGCCATCATAGAATATCTCCTCCGCGGCTCCGCGGAGAACAATGCAAGTTTCGGTGCTTGTGCGGTGTCGATGGATAGGGAGCTCCGTTCCCGGCTCAATGGCATTGAGCATCCGCTGTGAATTATCCTGCGGAGTGGTTCGCATATCGCGGGCCATACGGAGTCGAGGCGACTTGACAGCCTCAGCACTTACGCTGTCGAATAGAGCCTTGTCAATTTTCATTACTGCACGAAATTTCCTTCGCCGCTGAGCTCTTTCTGAATATATTCGAGCGAGGCGATTTTCTCTTTTGTTTCCTCTACGTTGAGCTGACGGGTGTTGTTGGAGTTGAACTCAGTCAACACATTGCGATCTTCATCGCCTTCCTTGAAGAATTTGTCGTAGTTCAACCCGCGGTTGTCGGCGGGCACGCGGTAGAAGTTACCCATATCCTCCGCCTTGGCGCATTCCTCGTTGGTGAGCAGGGTTTCATACATCTTTTCGCCGTGGCGGATGCCAATCACCTTGATGTCTTCTTTCTTGCCGCCAAACAGTTCGCAAACAGCCTCGGCCTGAGTGCCGATGGTACATGCCGGTGCTTTCTGTACGAGGATGTCGCCATTCTGACCATGCTCGAATGCAAAGAGCACCAGATCAACAGCCTCATCGAGGCTCATGATGAAGCGTGTCATCGACGGTTCAGTCAGTGTGATGGGATTGCCAGAACGTATCTGCTCAATCCACAGAGGAATAACCGAGCCACGCGAACACATCACATTGCCGTAGCGGGTGCAGCAAATCTTTGTGTTACCCGAATAACGGCTCTTGGCCACTGCGACTTTCTCCTCGATGGCCTTGGTGATACCCATCGCGTTGATGGGATAGGCTGCTTTATCAGTCGAGAGGCATATTACAGCGCCAACGCCGGCCTCAATAGCTGCTGTGAGGACATTATCAGTACCAATCACATTGGTCTTGACAGCCTCCATCGGGAAGAACTCACACGAGGGCACTTGTTTCAGCGCGGCGGCGTGGAAAATGTAGTCGACACCGAGCATCGCGTTCTTACACGATTGCAAATTTCGCACGTCACCGATGTAGAACTTGATCTTGTGAGCCACTTCAGGATAGCGCACCTGATACTCATGGCGCATATCATCCTGCTTCTTCTCATCGCGGCTGAAAATACGGATTTCCTTAATATCAGTATTGAGGAAACGCCTCAATACGGCATTGCCGAAACTTCCTGTTCCTCCTGTTATCAGAAGGACCTTGTCTTTGAAGATTGACATAGATAGTTAGATGTAATGATTTATTGTCTATATTTTTTTACTTTCGCTGGGCTACCCGTAGCAATGGCATTTTCTGGTATTTCAGAATTAACCACTGAATTAGCGCCAATTACAGCATGATCTCTGATGATTGCTCCTTTAAGGATAGAAGATTGTGCACCAATCCAAACATCGTTGCCAATTACGATGCCGTTTTGGGCTGCTTCACTTTGTTGCAATCTAATCAGTTGATTTTTTTGGTCCCGTGATTAGAATCAATTAAATAGCACTGACCGGCAATTACTGTATTATTACCAATATGTATGCCGTTCGTTGAATGAATTATTGTTCCTATACCAATATCAACATTGTCGCCGATAAAAATTTCATTGCCCCACAAATACACCCCGGGATATAGAGTAACATTCTTGCCCATATGTATTTTTTTTGCTCTTAAGTAGACTTTACCCAAGACCAATGGGGGGGGTAAATACCAGCGCCACAACATCTTAACCGCCTCAATTCCCTAAGTGCCGATTCTTTTATCCGATAACAGAAATATACTGCTTTGGCAATTAGTTTGTTCATCTACTTAAAATCTTTAAATCACGGTTTACACAAATGGGTTGAATCAAACAGTATGGCAACAAGGCTATACAAGTGGCTACTACCACAAAAAGCCAAGAGGTGAATGTCTTATATAGGAGAACTATGGCAGTAATTTTCAATACAACAGCTACGATGTAGCAGATCAGTTGAACTCTCAATCTGCCCATTCCGGCAACCAATGTAGATTGGATTGATATCCAAATAAAAATTGTGCTGTAAATTGAAAAGCAAATTCCTGTAAAGTAATCAAATGTTATATGTTCTTTGCCAAGCCATATTGAAAAGAACGATGGCATTAACAATAGGAATAGAACTTGAAACATAATCAAACATATAAAAGCCATATATAAGATTCGCTGTAATTTCTTAATCCATGCATATCTTTGTTCAGAGTAAGCCTTGGTAATTGCTGACCATAGAGGTGTGAGCGCGAGCATGAATAACATACTCATAAAAGAAAACGGCTTATAATAAATCTGATAATCAACTGCATATGAGGGATCGTAAAATTTTGTTATGAACCAACTGTCAGTGACGGAAATTATCATATACAGGATTTGAAGAATCAAGAACACTACACCGAGCGACAACACTTTATTTGCCGATGAACGCTCGAAATGTTTATAATCCGGCCTAATGTTTTTCATTTTTTGACCTCCAAAAACCACAATAGTGGCCAGCAGTAGCGGCACATTGCAGCAAAGGGCATAGGCATAGGTCATATTTAGCAATGCCTGTTCAGGAGCTAAAGATTTGGGGGCTATAAAAAGATATAATAATACAAACAGTTGACTTAAAAAACTGATTAGATTTGTAATTGCCGAGCGTTGTATGGAATATATAACTGAAGATATAATTCTCAAGAAGAACGACAATAAAACGCCCAATATACATACAATGACACAGTGACTTAGCATATCAGGACTAATAACATTGGTTGAGATATTGAGAAAAACATTCCAATCAATGCATACAGCCAGACCGCAGCAAATTATTGATATTATTATTGTCCACAAACCCAGCATAATATATGCAGAAGAAACGAGTTTCCTGGCAGAGATGAAATCATTGGCAGCCAAGGCTTTAGTTAGATGGTTCCGTAGTCCATTACCGATGCCCATATCAAAGACTAAAATCCAATTAAGCACTGACAACATTGTAAACCAAACTCCGAGAACCATCTGGTTATTAAAATATTGGATGAACAAAGGCATCGAAATCAGGCTGCACAATATACCTAATCCCTTTATCACGTAACTACCAAGGATGTTTGCAAGTAGATTTTGGTTAGTCCTTGATTTTAAATTCAATGATAACTTCATTACAAAAATCTTTTCATCAAAGAATCAATATCATTTACGAAATTTTGATGTAAGGTAAATATGATATCTTTATTATTGTGGCCATTGTTCTTTACCTGCGTTATTGCTTTCGCAATTTCTTCGGGAGTTTGATGCTGATAATAATATAGGTATTTTCCTACTGCACTATTTCTAACAGCTGGAATATCTACGGTAACCACGTCCAAACCGTTTGACATATAAGAAAGAATTTTAGACGGAAATGAAGTGGCGTTGAATTGAGCATTGGGATTTTGAGTGCTCAAACCGATATGGCAGCTTTGAATAAGGGAAATATACGTTTTTCCTGTCAGTGTCCCGTGATATACAGCCTTGCCCGGAGTTACTTTGTTTACCTTATCAACGGCTGCTTTCACATCTGCAATCTCTTTAGGTGAGCCGAATCCGCAAATATGGAAAACGTAGTTATCAGGAATAAATGCTGCTGCTGCTGCTGCTGCTGCTGCACCACCTTTACGAGGGTCAAATGTGCCTGCATAAACAACATGGGTTTTACCATCGTTGAACTTGTCGGTTATTTCTTGCTCAACATGATACGTCCCTAATATGATTGTATATGGTTTCTTGCCTGAATTTATTTTGTCATTGAGTAATTTCGTCGGAAATATATAACCATCGGCCTGAGCAAAAGTTTCTAATTCTGTTTTCCGCTCAGCCTCAGTCATATCCACCACATCCTGATATACTTCTTCAAGTTCCAATATAAGTTTGAATTTCTTTACTTTTTTAGCCAAAAGTAAAAGATTACGGAATCCTGTAGAATGATAAACTATTATTGGTTCATCTTTCTTGGTGTTTAAAAGCAGATATTTTAAGAAGCAGATTGATGTGAGCCAGCGGCGCACTCCTCGTATAACAACATTTGGACCTCCAAAAGTTGGGAAAAAACGGGCTTTGAGTAAATCTGATTTCCAGATTACTTCTCCTTTTGCAAAAAAGAACCTATCATTAACCCCAACGGCAGTGGAAACAATCTCAACCGGGTAACCGGCATCATTTAAAGCTTCGGCAATCGACTCCATTTTATTGGTGCATGCCAAAAAATAGTTTCTTGAAACTTTAGAGTCTTGAAAATCAAAGAATCCTATATACTTAATCGGACGCATGTTCTTAGGTTGGTTCAATAATTCTTGATATACAGATATGTAATCACTTACCAATCGTTCTTTGTCAAAAGTTTTCTTGGCAAACTATCGGCAATTCTCTCGCAAATCGGGGGCTTGTATTATGTCCGTAATTGCATTCTTCGCTCCTGTTATATATCCCATCTGTATTACATGACCGCAGCCCGGTCCTATAAGCTCAGGTGTAGCAGTTGCATCATAGGCCACTACCAAAGTAGAGTAGACCAATGCTTCGGCCGTGACTTTGCCAAAAGTAGGTATATCATCTATATTCGTCAGTTTGGAAAATAGCGGCATAAGAGATTCTTCAAATTCGTCGAATTTACCGTTGAAGAGCAGTACCGACTGTGCGAATCCGATGTCGGCCCAAAGTGTTTCAGCATCGAGGTTGTCAAGTTCAACCTCGAAAGTGTGCAAGTCTTATCCCTCGGACTTTACGAATGACTGCTCTTTACTACCGAGGTAGGCGAATAGGTCATCATCTGTCATGCAATGGAGCCGTGCGGTATAACCATAGGATTAAGCAACGACTTCGTATTTGCCGATGAGGGTGTCGATTTGGGTATAGATTTCGGCGGAGATGGGGCGGAGTAGGCGTTCGGGGAGGGAGAGGCCGACTATGATTTGTGTTTTGGCGGAGGCGGTGAGGCGGGGCGGATTGTCGGGTCGCTGTTCCAGTAGGCGGCGAGGGTGAGGAGTTTGCCGAGTTCAGCGATATTGCCTGCAGAGAGAGCAGCGTCGAACATGTCGAAGTAGCCGTTGAGGAGTGCTTCGCGCTCTTCTGGGGTTATGAAGTCGGAGATGAGGGTAGTCAGCTCGAAAGATGAGGTGGCTTGCGGTAGAAGGTCCGCTACTATTTGAGATTCGTTTTCTGAGTTGATGTTTGGAAGCCAATCCAAACGTAGTTTTTGGGCATAGAGAACTGCCATCGCGTGAGTCAAAATTGCGGAATTTTCCTGCCCCTAAGTCTGCGGCTTATCTCACATCGAAGTTCCGCAATCTTGCAATCGAAAATTGTATTAACTTTATGAAACCATTTGCCGCTTACCACGGAAGCCGGAACCTCAGGCAATTCAAGGCGTAGGCATATTCAGCCATATATTCCGAGCGAATGCCTGCAATATCCAATATTTACAAAGTATGCAGCGACGGATACTTCATACAAATTGCACGAAGTCGGGATTTACTTCGACCGCGGCGGTCAAGAAACCTTCAATTTTCACCAACAAGCGTTTCTTTCTTGTGCCGCGCATTTTCAATAATACGCCTGAGTATCCGTTAAGAGGGCCTCCATTGACAATTATTTCCTTTCCGATTTTATCGGGAGTAAGCTCCTCCGGAGTAAAATAGATTGGAGAGGGGTCATTGTTTACGGCATTGATAAATCGTTCCATCTCAGCATCTGGAACTGTCATGAAATAGTTCTTACCGGCGCCGCGTCTGAACTGGAATTGGAGAGCGTTTTCTTTCTCAATTATAGGGTCCAAAGCCTCTTTGGTGTCGTATGCAAATAAAAGGCTTTGTATTACAGGGACGTACTCGCGTATTCTCTTACCAAGCCGGGTAGAAATGACCCAATGCATAGGCGTAAAAGTCCGTATGCCAAATTCGGGCAGGAGCTTGTAGCCGGGTTTCTTCGCATTGCGCTTCTTGAAGTCACGAAGAACATACCATTGTTTGGGCTGATCCATGTTGAGTGAATTGCCTGCCATTTGCAAAGCTATTATTGGGTCGACTTTTACATTTTAGACAATCCTTCCACGCTTGCAGACTACTGTATAATGCTATTAGTCTGCAAGTTACAAATGCCTCCCGAAAAAGTTCGAGTTAATTTGGCTATGTCCATCCGGCGCAAAGTCCAAGATGCGGTTCGCGTAATAACCATACGTCTTCTGTATATTTCTCTTCGTTAGAGAAATACACCGATTTGTTTTAGACTGCAAAGTTAACTAAAAAGCACGATATTTCAAAGTGTTGTAAATTATAATTTTCGTCATTACATTTTAAATCTTCGGTTGTATCAGTCAGTTGTAAAACATCTGTTTTGCAGATAGTCGAGCTTTTTATATGCCCTATTCCTTCACAAATAACTGACAACGGAACATTATTTTACTACGTGCCGCCATGCGCCCTCATCGATCCAGATGTACAAAATATTAAGCCCCGGAGAGCTGATGCTCATCCGGGACTAATCTGGTGGGGTGAATAGTGGGGTTCGAACCCACGACCTTCGGAACCACAATCCGACATTCTAACCAGCTGAACTATATTCACCATGTAGACTTGTCAGTCGGTGTCGCGGCAAGGGGTCTTGCTTTAACGACTGCAAAGGTACGACACTTTTCTGAACTGTGCAAATATTTCGGTCAAAAAAAGTGACTCAACCACCTACTTTAGCTCCATTTCAATCCATCGGGGATCCATCAATGGTTCTTTTCACATACTTATGGCTTTTTTATCTGATCCCAGTAGTCGGGATCTACACCTACAAAGTCACACACTATATCATGCACATCATTGACAATACTGTCGGCCGACTGAGAGCCAATAATACCTATGCCGGGGTTGACATTGCTGTAGATGATCTTGGGTTCTGATAGGCCAAGGTTTTCAAGATTGCTGTTGAGATCGCCATATTTCTTGTAGACCGACAGTAGATACAGATAATAATCGCGCGATATTGAACAGAGGGCCATACGGTCGGTGATGCGCCCTCTGGCCCATTCCTCGATAGGGATAAACGGCTCGTAGGAGCATGTGTAGGAAAAGGTGTAGGTACGCCCGTCTATATTCCGGTCGCTGAACACTATGAATGTCTTGCGGTCGGAAAACACGGCCTCAAGCGGTGTGTCGTTTTCGCTTATTATGGGATCGGTCGAAATGCCGCCACCCGGCTCGTAATAGGGTCGTCCGGTGAGCATATAATAGTTTTCCTCTCCGGCGGGATCGGTAAAGGTAATCGAATAGCGGATATCAAGACGCCTCAGATAGCTCAGGCTCGTGCCGTCGTCGACTATACCGTTGAAGTCGGTAAACTCAACCGGTGTGAAAGACCAGTGGTCGATCTTCACCTTGCGAGGCACTTTGGTATATCCTGCGGCGGTGCCATACTGCTCCGACACCACCTCTATCGCTATCTCATCACCCTCGGTGGGCACATATGGCGCTGTGAAGCTCTTTGTAGAGTCGTTGAATGTCATAAGCCCGCAGGGGCGCCCGTTGACGGTATATGCCACCGAGGCATCAGCGAGAGTCACGTCTGGCTTAGGCCATTGACTGTGGGGCCACGTGCGTGTCACCCGTGCTGTGAGCTCCCGGTCGGGGGTGGCCACTACATTCACCACCACCATTGGCTGCCCTTCGTCGTCGGGTAAAAAATCGGTATTGCACCCTGAGGCGATAGAGGCGATTACAGCCACTGCAGCAGCCTCGACAAGCATCAGCCTCCTGCTTAACTTAGAGATTTGAGTCAGAATATCCATGTGTACGATACTGAAGGGATGATGGGAATCAATCTGAATTTTTGATAAAGCGACTGGCCATACCAGCCCGACGAAGGTGAGCCGGAAGCACTGCCTCGCCCGTAGGGCTGATAAATGTTATCAGGATGAATCTTTTTTATGGCAACCACATTCATGTTACAATAGGCATTGTAGAGCGAGAAGCTCCATTTGCCATGCGCAGTCAGACGGTTAGCACTCAGATCAAGCCGGTGATAGAATGGCAGGCGGTAATTGTTGATGCCGGTCACGGCGTCGAGGGTGCCGCTGAAGTTGGGGGTGCCGGTCGATGGAAGGCCCGGCACATCAAGAAGCTCGTAGTCTTGCAGCGACACTGTAAATCGGTTGCCACTCATGCCTGTCCATGCAGCTCCTATATCCCATTTATCATTTATCTTCCACGAGAGCATAATATTGATCTTATGGCGATTGTCAAATTTCGACGGAAAGCGCTCCCCATGGTTTTTGTCCTTAAACAAACGGTCGGACCACATGAGCGAATAAGCCACATGGCCTGTGACGCGCCCGAAGCTACGGGTGAGCATAAGGTCGAGGCCGCGTGCGCGCCCTGAACCGGTACAGAGCTGAGTGGCAAGGTCAACAGTAGGAGGAAGCACATAGTAATCGTCGCGATATTCGACCAGGTTGTGCATCCACTTATAGTAGATTTCGGCCGAGACAATAAAACCCTTCGGCAGACGGCGGTACACCCCCGCCGATATCTTGTCGGCCTTGCGTGGCTTCAAGCCGCCCGACACCGGTATCCACTGGTCGGTAGGGAGGGCAAGCGAACTCTGGGCCAGCTGGACAACATATTGGCTCGAGCGTGTATAACTGAGTTTTACGCTGGTGAGGTCGTCAATCTTCAGTCGCGCCGCCACTCTCGGGTCAAGATGGCCTCGGGTGTGGGAGCCCGATGAAAACCACCCGCCATTGAGTCCGGCCTCTATCCTCAATCCTTCTGAAAGATCAAGACGGTAGCCTGCATAGGCCGAGCCCTCTGTGGCATTGACTCTACGGGTGATCGACCTGTCGGCTACCAGCGAATCAGCATCAGCGAGCACCGTGCGCTCGCTCCCCGGCTCAAAGTGGTGAATAGTGTAAGAGGCCCCGAATGTCAGTTCATGACCTGCGGCAGCCGACAATCCGAAGTCGGCCCTCAAACCCCAATCGGAGATTCGGTTGTCAAACCGATACCGGCGGCTGCGCTCTGAATCAAACATCTCTTCATCGTAGATCAGACGCTCCCGACGGTCGTTGCGCAGCATTGAACTATAGTGGGAATACGAAGCTGTCACCTCGCTCCAAAGCAGCGGACTCCACTGCATGCGCCATCCCGACGACACCACTGTATTACCCCACCGGAGGCGTGATATATCGCTCGAACGGTTCTCGCGAGGGATTCCGCTGGGTGAGTAATAGCTATGATTGTCGCCATATTTCAGGTAGTCGTCGCCATAATAAAACATCAGGTGAAGGCGGCTGCGCTCATTGAAGTTATGATTTATCTTGGCGTTGATATCCATAAAGGAGTAGCGACCTATGGTGGTATTGTTGTCGTCGGTGCGCGTCGAATTGTAGATGGCGAGCGCCGGCACACTTATGGCCTCAAACCATGAGCGCCTCACCGCAAGCGAGTAGGTGGTGGATCGGCCAAGAAGCGGACCGCTGATGCTCAGGGCCCCCGACGTGAGTCCGAGGCGAAACTGCCCGTGATGGCCCGAAGCATCGCCATCGCGGGTATTGACCGCCATGATGCTCGATAGGCGTCCATTGTAGCGGGCCGGAAAGGAACTCTTGTAGAAATCCACATTCTTTATCGCCTCGGTGTTGAATGCCGAGAAGAGGCCTCCGAAATGATTGACCTGATAGAGCGGCACATTGTCGAGCATATAAAGATTTTCGTCGTTGGAGCCGCCATGGACATACATCGACGCAAGGCCCTCGACTCCCGACATCACTCCCGGCTGCATCTGAAGAGTCTTGATCACATCCGACTCTCCAAACATAGCAGGGGTCGACAGTATGTCGCTCCGTGTGAGATTGAGGCGCCCTATATCGGCGCTGTGCATCGCTATATAATTGCGCCGGTCGGCCTCGACCGTCACCTCGCCAAGCTGTCGGCTCCCTTCCGAAAGCTCATCGAGCTTGAAATCAACCTTCATATTGCCTCCGATCTCAATTGTGTCGGTCACCGCAATGAAGCCGGGATAAGAGGCTGTGACTACCCTGCGGCCCCGCTTCACATGTAGCGAATAGTGGCCGGTGGAGTTGGAGGATGCTGCCGCTCCTTCTATCCTCACAAGTGCGCCAATAAGTGGCTCTCCGGTCGATCGCTCTGTGACATATCCGTCAACCACAGCCTGACGTGGCTCCGGCGCCACCTTCCGGCGCTTGAGCACCACGGTGTTGCCCTTGACCACCCATCCGATAGACGTGCCCTCAAACATCTGTTTCAACGCATCTTCAAGCGGCGCACCATCCACATCGACCGTCACCCTCCTGCCCCGGAGCAACGACGTGTCGTAGCTGAAATTACATCCTGCCTGCTTCATGAGCAATGCAAAAACCTCCTCAGCCGGCCTGCCGGTGGCTCGCAAGGTCACGTCGCGGCCCATTGCCGCCCATGCTCCGGCCAATGCGGTCAGGAGCAAGCTCATCACTATCCTTTTCATCGGGCTATAGCGATATTTGTGTCGAGCGACTCATTAATCAGACTTATCAGATCGGGAGCTGTGCCTTCAAAGGTAAGTGTGAGCTCCTTCGGCTCTGAAGGCACCCCTTCGAGCTTCACACCATAGGCCTTTTCTATCTCCTTGACGGCGTCGGTCAATGCCACTCCGTCAAACTCAAACTTTGCCGTGCTATCCTCCGCCTTTTTGGCCGGAGCTGGAGCCTCGTAAGGCGCCGTCACCTGAGCGTCCGGCTGCCTGTCTCTGCCGTAATAAACTATTGTCAAGGCCGAGGCCACCACCACGGCTGCGGCAGCAGCTGCTGCCGCTGTCAATCTCCGGCGCCATCTGAGTCTATAAGTGGCCGTGGTCAGATTCCATGCCTTCACGCGGTCAAACGCTCCTTTCTTATAGTGCGATGCCACAAAGCGAATGCCATCTTCCATGCTCTCTTTTTCCATGCTTGTAAGATCAGTGAATTGTGATTGTTGCTTCTATATTTAAGAGCAGGTTGCGCATATAATCCCCTACCCTGCTCAGCAAAAAAAATGATCGTATGCTATAGAAACGGCAGAAAAAAGGGCCTGACACTTCGGCGCCTGTATGGAGCAAGAGCTTCTCGGAGCCGGGTCATCGCCTTGGTTATCTGAGCCTCAACTGTCTTGACCGAGATGCCCATCTGAGCAGCTATATCGGCGTGGCTCATCCCGTCGCGTTTGACCGCCAGAAACACCTCTCTGCAGCGCGGAGGCAAAGCATCGACAGCATTCCATAGAGCCGCATCGCGCTCCGACGTGTCGATAGTATCGTCAGTCACATCGACCGTAGAAGCGTCAATCGACTGCCAAGCGACCGAGGGCACGATCTTCAGAGCTTCATTGCGCACGCTGCGGTAAAGATAGGCTTTGACATTATCGGGCGTCATGCCTCCTTGCAGACGCTCCCACACCGCCATCATGGCCTGCTGCACTGCGTCTTCGGCCATACGGGTATCGCCGGTTATACGCAAGGCGTACATGCATAGGGGCATGTACGCCTTATCAAAAAGTTGTCTGAACTGATGTATATCCATTTTTGTCCTGTAGCTTTTATAATAAGAGCCGCAGTCAGGACTTTTCCCCTATCGTAAGGGAGAAAAAAACATCACTTTCTGTCGTAAACCTCGCCGGTTGCTGCTTTGAGGGTATTGATCATCAGAGAGCAGATGGTCATGGGCCCTACGCCACCGGGCACCGGCGTGATGGCTCCGGCTATCGGCTCTACAGCCTTGAAGTCCACATCGCCGCAAAGGCGCCATCCGCGGGCCCGGGTGCTGTCGGACACACGGGTGGTACCGACGTCGATCACCGTTGCTCCGGGTTTCACCATATCGGAAGTCACAAATCCGGGCTGTCCGAGAGCCGCAATTATTATATCGGCCTCACGACAGATGGACTTGATATCGGCGGTGTGGGAATGACATACAGTCACTGTGGCATCGCCCGGCTGACGCTTCTGCATCATGAGCGTCGCCATGGGCTTGCCCACTATGTTGCTGCGGCCCAGAATCACGCAACGCTTGCCCGAAGTAGCGATACCATATCGGCCGAGCAGCTCAAGGATACCCGCAGGGGTGGCCGAGATGAAGCATGGGAGCCCTATGGCCATGCGGCCAACATTGACCGGATGAAAACCGTCGACATCCTTGCGGGGTCAATAGCCTCAATCACTGCCTGCTCGTCGATATGACGGGGAAGCGGAAGCTGGACTATAAATCCGTCGATAGTGTCGTCGGCGTTAAACTCGGCTATCTTCTCAAGAAGCTCAGCCTGAGTGCAGTTGTCCTCAAACCTTACGAGGGTGGAGGTGAAGCCACACTCGCCGCAGGCCTTGACCTTGTTTGCCACATAGGTTTCCGAACCTCCGTCGTGACCCACGAGTATCGCGGCGAGGTGGGGCGCGCGTTGTCCGGCCGCAACCATAGCGGCCACTTTGGAGGCTATTTCAGCCTTGATGTCGGCAGCGGTCTGCTTGCCGTCGATTATTATTGCCATAGGGATAAGGGGGATTAAGGTCGGTTGAAGTTGGAAGAAGAAGGTGACTCAGAGCTCCGATCAGCGCATACCGGGAAGCCCAGCACGTCGCATCTGGCGCATGGCGCCGGCCATCTTGAGCGGATTCTTCTTGAGTCCGTTGACCTGAGCCATCATCTTGCGGGTCTGGTCAAACTGCTTCAGAAGACGGTTGACCTCCTGGATGTTGGTGCCCGAGCCGCGGGCTATGCGCTGGCGGCGGGAAGCATTGATCAGCTCGGGATTGGCACGCTCGCGGGGGTCATGGAGTAGATTATGGCCTCGATACCCTTGAAAGCATCATCGTCGATATCCACATCCTTGATGGCCTTGCCCACTCCCGGAATCATCGAAGCAAGATCTTTCAGATTACCCATCTTCTTGATCTGCTGGATCTGCGACAGGAAGTCGTTGAAGTCAAACTTGTTTTGGGCGAGCTTGCGGGTGATCTCCTTGGCCTGATTCTCATCGTAGGCTTTCTGCACTCGCTCGGCGAGGCTCACAATGTCGCCCATGCCGAGGATACGGTCGGCCATACGTTCGGGATGGAATGGATCGATAGCATCGAGCTTCTCGCCTGTGCCCACATATTTGATAGGCTTGTCGACCACGTTGCGTATCGAGAGGGCCGCGCCGCCGCGGGTGTCGCCGTCGAGCTTGGTGAGCACCACGCCGTCGAAGTCCAGACGGTCGTTGAATGCCTTGGCGGTGTTCACGGCATCCTGACCGGTCATCGAGTCGACCACAAAGAGGATTTCCTGAGGCTTCACTGCGCCCTTGATGGCAGCGATCTCGTTCATCATCTGCTCATCGACAGCCAGTCGGCCGGCAGTGTCGATAATCACCAGATCGAGATGATTCTGCTTGGCATAAGTGATGGCATTGCGGGCTATATCGACCGGATTGTTGTTGCCCTCCTCAGTGTAGACGGGCACTTCGATCTGGCCGGCAAGCACCTTGAGCTGCTCGATTGCGGCAGGACGATACACGTCGCAAGCCACAAGGAGGGGGCGCTTGGCCTTCTCGCTCTTCAGCTTCTTGGCCAGCTTGCCCGAGAAGGTGGTCTTACCTGAGCCCTGAAGGCCCGACATAAGTATCACAGTGGGGTTGCCCGCCAGATTAAGGGGGGCGTTGGTGCCGCCCATGAGGGTGGTGAGCTCTTCTCTCACCACGGTGAGCATAAGCTCTTTGGGCTTAACGGCATTGATAACATTGCGGCCTATTGCCTTGGCCTTGACGTTATCGACAAATTGCTTGGCCACCTTGTAGCTTACGTCGGCATCAAGCAGAGCGCGGCGCACATCCTTGAGGGTTTCGGCTACATTGATTTCGGTGATTTTGCCTTCGCCTTTGAGTATTTTGAAACTTCGCTCAAGGCGGTCGCTTAGGTTGTCAAACATATCTTGGGGTTGGAGGATTTGATGGGTGGGTTAAGGAATCAGGCGGTTGGTCGACGTCTCGGGAAAGATCACCTTGGGCTTAAACGTTCTGGCCTCTTCGGGGTCATGCTCGCATAAGCCATGATGATCACTATGTCGCCGGGATGCACCTTACGCGCGGCGGCTCCGTTGAGGCATATGCACCCCGAGCCGGGCTCGCCCTCTATGGTGTAGGTGTCAAAGCGCTCGCCATTATTGTTGTCGACTATATAAACGCGCTCACCGGCAATGATGCCGGCCGCGTCCATAAGCTCCTTGTCGATGGTGATGCTTCCTATATAGTCGAGACATGCCTCTGTCACGGTGACGCGGTGTATCTTCGACTTCAGTACTTCTATTTGCATGATGGAAATGGAGAGAGGGCTGTGATAGGATTGGAATTACACGCCTTCGGGGCGCTTGTAGATCACATTGTCGATGAGCCTCACATCGCCGCAATATACGGTGATGCAGCCGGCCACATAGTCGGAATCGGCCCAGGAATCCACGGGTTGCATTGTGCGGCCGTCGACCACTGCGAAATACTCCACCGTCATAAACGGTAGTGCATTGATGGCCTCGACAACGAAATTGCGCACCGTGGCCACATCAGCGCCGTCGGCCATGAGGCCCTTGCTCTCGGTGAGGATGCGGTTGATGCCGGGAGCCACCGCCCGCTGCTCGGCGCTAAGCCTTACATTGCGCGACGAGAGTGCCAGACCATCGTCGGCGCGCTTGATCGGGCACGAAACTATATCGATATCGTCCATACCGGTAATGTCGGCCATGCGGCGTATCACGGCGATCTGCTGGAAATCCTTCTCACCGAAATAGGCGCGCACGGATGGCTCCACATAAAGAGCTTGCTCACTATCTGGGCCACGCCGTTGAAGTGACCGGGGCGCATGGGGCCTTCCATCACATCGGCAACAGGGCCGAGGTCGAAGGTGCGGGTATCGGGCTCGGGATATATCTCCTCTACCGTCGGGATAAACACATAGTCGACTCCTGCCCCTTCGAGCAGCGCGCAGTCGGCTTCCTCTGTGCGGGGATAAGTGGCCAGATCGGCCGCATTGTTAAACTGTGTGGATTGACAAACACCGATACTATCACGATGTCGTTTTCGCGGCGCGCACGGTCAACCAGCGAGATATGACCGGCGTGCAGAGCACCCATTGTCGGACAAGACCTATGGTCATGCCCTCTGAGCGTGCTTTGGCGGAGAGCTCGTCAAGACGAGCCACAGTGCGTATGATTTCCAAAATCTGCAATGTTTTGTTACGGGCTTGGCGGTTGTCGCCGAGCCAATTCCGGCTGCAAAATTAACTAAACTGCTCGGCATGGCAAAGAGCTTTTTGGTAACTCGGCATAAAAAATGTAATTTTGGGGCATGAACGATGAATTTCAATCTCCGCTACTGGAGCGTGCCGTCACCGAACTGTCGCGTCTCCCGGGCATTGGGCGACGCACTGCCCTCCGCCTCGCTCTCAATATCCTTCGCAGAGATCTCGACGATGCCACCGCGCTCGGAAACGCCATCATCGATCTCAGACGCGACATCCGCTATTGCCCTGTGTGCCACAATATAAGCGACGAAGGCACCTGCCGCATCTGCTCCGATCCCACCCGCGACGGAGCCACTCTCTGCGTGGTCGAAAACATAAGGGATGTGATGAGCATCGAGCGCACTGGCCAGTACCGCGGCCTATATCATGTGCTCGGAGGCGTGATCTCGCCCATGGACGGCATCACCCCCGACCAGATCGAGATCGCCTCCCTCTCCGACCGTGTGGCAGCAGGCGGCATAAAGGAGTGATACTTGCTTTGGGGGCGACCATGGAGGGCGACACCACCTGCTTTTACATCTACCGCAAGATCGCCGCTGCTGCCCCAGGCATAAAGATCAGCCAGCTCGCAAGGGCATGGCCGTGGGCAACGACCTCGAATATACCGACGAGATAACTCTCGGACGGTCATTGATGCAGCGCACTCTCTTTGCCGACTCCTTCTCTATATGAACAGCTATCCGACCTCCTTTCCGACGAATCATCCAACTCCGTGCCCTCGAACCCTCCGACATCGACACCCTCCTCAGATGGGAAAACGACTCGCGCGCATGGGCTTCGTCGACCACTGCCGCTCCCTTCTCACGGCATATCATAGAGCAATATGTGCTCGCCTACGACACCGATGTCTTTGCTCGCGCCAGCTGCGGCTGATGATCGTTGACCACGGTCACACAGCCGGCGCCATAGACCTCTTTGAGTTTGACCCGGTCAACCGACGGGCAGGCATAGGGATAGTGATCGACCCATCGATGAGGGGCCGAGGCATCGCCACCGGCGCAATAGCTCTGTTTGCGAGGCTATGCGGAGAGCGCCTCGGCATCCACCAGCTCTGGCCATATCGGCTGTGTCAAACACGCCAGCGCGCCATATGCTCGAAACGGCCCGGTTTGCCATAGCCGGACGGCTTAAATCCTGGATACGCCAAGGCTCATCCTACGACGATGCTTACTTCTACCAGCTCATCCTGCCACAGCGCTAAAAAAACTTGCGACGCAAAGCCGCCTTGTCAATAGTTTTACTTATCTTTGCGAAATTATTATTTAACCGCAACAACCACCACAATGACTAAGGAATTAGATTGGAGTAACCTCGCGTTTGGCTACATTCCTACCGACTATAATGTCCGCTGCCGGTTTGCCGACGGCAAGTGGGGACCCATCGAAGTGTCGCAGTCGGAGTACATTGACATGCACATCGCCGCCACATGCCTCCACTACGGACAGGAAGTATTTGAAGGTCTTAAGGCCTTCAGAGGCGCCGACGGCAAGATCCGTGTGTTCCGTCTCGAAGAAAATGCCCGCCGCATACGTCAGTCGGCCATTGGCATCAAGATGGAGCCCGTGCCGAAGAGATCTTTGCCGAAATGGTAAAGAAAGTGGTAAAGCTCAACGAGCGCTTCGTGCCCCCCTACGGCAGCGGTGCCTCGCTCTACATCCGTCCCATCGAGATCGGCATGAGCGCCCAGATAGGCGTCCATCCATCTTCCGAATATCTGTTCATGATTCTGGTTACACCGGTGGCCTTATTTCAAGGAGGGTTTCCGCCCACCAACATCTGCATCATGCGCGAATTTGACCGCGTGGCCCCAAGGGCACCGGCCGTTGGAAAGTGGCGCAACTATGCCGCATCAATGGAAGCTGCGAGAAAGCCCACGAACTCGGCTACTCGGCTGTGCTCTATCTCGACCCCAAGGAGAAGAAATATATCGACGAGTGTGGCCCCGCCAACTTCTTTGCAGTCAAGGATGGCGTGTATATCACCCCTGCAAGCGAATCTATTCTCCCCTCTGTGACAAACAATAGCCTCATGACTCTCGCCGAGGATATGGGCATCAAAGTGGAGCGCCGCCACATACCAGTGGAGGAGCTCGCAGAGATTCAGGAAGCCGCCGCTTGTGGCACTGCCGCCGTGGCGTCGCCGGTTGCCGAGATCCACGACCTCGATCTCGACGTGAAATATATCGTGGCCAAGGATGGCGAGCCCGGCCCTGTCACCACCAGCCTCTACAACCGCCTCCGCGCCATTCAGCTCGGCGAGGAGCCCGACACCCACGGTTGGAACACTATAATCGACTGATGACCCAGCCGTCGCAACCCACGCCTTGCCGACTGGCAAGGGATCATCGACCGTTTTTATCCCGCAGGCACCCGCCTGCGGGATATATTTATGACCCACAGCCGATCGGTGGCCGATCTGGCTCTTGAACTCGCCAAAGTCAACAATCTGCCCTCGACCCCGACCTCATCGAAGCAGCCGCAATGCTCCACGACATAGGCATCTTCCTCACCCATGCTCCGTCGATTGCTGCACTGGATCCGAGCCATATATCCGCCACGGAATCCTCGGAGCCGCTCTCCTGCGCGAGGCAGGCGCCGGAGAGATGATGGCCGTGTGCCGAGCTTCATACCGGCTCCGGTCTCACCTCCGCCGAGATCACCCAGCAGAAACTTCCACTCCCGGCACGCGACTATCTCCCGTCATCTCTGCTGGAAAAGCTCATATGTTACGCCGATAAGTTCTACTCCAAGAGCGGCGACATGAAGCGCAAGAATTTCGATCGGGTGCGCGGCGCCCTTGCCGCCAAGAGCTCATCTGCCGCAGAGCGCTTCGACAGTCTCGCCGGGATTTTCGGACGCCCCGCCAATACCTGATCCACCCCCGGTGGCATCACACAATGAGGGCCTGCGGAAACGATTTATGCAATCTGTTTCCGCAGTCCCTCTCAGCTAATAGTTGAGGCATGACCTCAGGCCGAAACTCTCGCGAGCTTATAATGCCTGAGTATATGTCTCTGTTTGCACTTATTAAAGAATACCGATTATATCTTTGGATCCTGCCTCATTTTCAATAAAAAAAATAATGTCCAGCTGAGGCAAGACCAGAAAAGACCTATTGAAGTATAAAGCAAGTCCTTTGGGATGAATTATTTAATACTTCTCAATATTATCACAAGAGATCAATGCCGGCAAGTGAGCATTGTCGGCGCTGCTCGTCGGGCCATATAGAGGCCTGCACCTCTCCAATATGAGCCTTCTGAAGCAGGAACATACATAGGCGGCTCTGTCCTATGCCTCCGCCTATCGACTGGGGCAGCTCTCCGGCGAGGAGCGACGAGTGGAAGGGAAGAGTGGCCCTGTCGTCGCATCCGCGTATGGCAAGCTGTCGGCGTAGGCTCTCGGGGTCTACCCTGACACCCATCGACGATAGCTCCACGCGCGGTCGAGCACCGAGTCAAACACTATGATATCGCCGTTGAGCCCGGTGAAGCCGGCCGAGTTGGGGTCGACCAGTCATCGTAGTCCGGAGCGCGTCCGTCGTGAACGTGCCGTCGCTCAACTGTCCGCCTATACCTATCAGGAATATTGCACCATACTTGCGTGCAGCCACACTCTCCCGTTCAAATGGGGTGAGGTCGGATACTCCCTGAGTAGCTCTTCGGTATGGACAAAAGTAATCTCCTCGGGCAGTCGCGGAGTGATGTGGGGAAACATCTTGTAGATCATCATCTCTGTTTCCTTGATCACACCGTAGATGCTTCTCACTGTTGCCTGAAGATAGTCGAGGGTGCGCTGGGTGTCGGTGATTGTTTTCTCCCAATCCCATTGGTCAACATAGAGCGAGTGGAGATTGTCGAGCTCCTCGTCGGCACGGATAGCGTTCATGTCAGTGTAGAGCCCGAAACCGGGAGCTATGTCGTAATCCCCAGCTTGGCGCGCTTCCACTTTGCCAGCGAGTGGACCACCTCCGCACGGCGGTCGCCAGATCTTTCACAGGAAAGGTCACAGGACGCTCCACCCGTTGAGATCGTCGTTGAGGCCGGTGCCCGACAGCACAAAGAGGGAGCAGTGACTCGCCGCAGGCATAACTCCTCGGCCAGACGGCGCTGGAAGGTATCTTTGATGGTCTTGATCACCGCCTCGGTGGTCTCACGCTGCAACTTGCGATTGTATTTATGAGGTATGATGAGTGACATGATAAATGGCGGGAGAGAAAGACTGGTGTCAATTAAATTATTGATTTGTCGTTTATGGGCGCAAAGATATGTCATTTATTTCATTCTGCAAAGTTTTTCACTGCATTTTGCCACACTTTGTCGCCTTTGCATATCTTTTTTCTTTACTATATGGTCAAGGTGATTTTCGCACGACCATTGACTAAAGACAAGAGAACAGTTGGAGAACAGTTAGAGAACAGTCGGACACCAGTCGGACACCAGTTGAACACCAGTAGGACACCAGCAAAAGAACAGCTTGGTGAAGTTTCGACTGCTTTGGTAAAACTCATTGAAGCGATTGGTGATAATTGGTATTCAGCAAAAGAGTTGAGAGAAAAAATGGGCTTTAAGTCCAAAAGCTCATTCATAAGAAACTATTTAAACCCTGCACAAAACGCCGGAATTATCCAGTTAGAAGATGCAGAAAATCCACAATCGCCCAATCAAAGGTATGGCCTGACTGAAAAATGCAAACAAATTCTCAATCAAAGTGAATCATGATTTAAGTGCATTGCAACTTAATATGGTTATTAGAGGAGAATAATGCGTTTTTTTCTTTTTTGCACCTATAAATTCTCCGTCTTGTTGCTTAACACATAGCATTTTGGAATACTATGCGCTAAGGTCCACAGTCTCGGCAAATCGCCGATGTGGCTATTGCTTTTTTGCTTAGGCTACGAAAACATAGACTAACTATATAGAAGGGGAAAGGCAGAGGCAAGAACCATTAGGCCCGGCGATTTGTTTACAAGATACAGCGGGCTGGTCAAACTGAGATGCCCGCCTCTCAAAGTATAATACTAAAACCCCACTGATATTATGTCACCACGCAAGAAATCAATCGTAGGTACTGAAACCGAAAAAAACATTGTCCAATCCTATCTCGCCGAATCTTCGGCATACACAAGATATACTTTCTACGCCCAGCAGGCACAGAAAGAAAGCTACTTCCCAATTCAGGAGATATTTGAGGAGACTGCAGCCAATGAGCTCCACCACGCCAAGGTATTTTTCAAGATGCTCCAGGGCGGTCAAGTGACCGTGAGTATGGGCGATGTCGACGCCGGCATCATCGGCACCACCGCCGAAAACCTCGAGATCGCCGCCAACGAAGAGCAGCAGGAGGGCGTTGTCGCCTATACCGAGGCTGCTAAGGTGGCCCGTAAGGAGGGTTTCGACGATATCGCCGACCACTTCGAGGCCATCGCTTCTATCGAGAAGACCCATGAGGCTCGTTTCCGCAAATTGCTTGAGCAGGTCAAGAACGGCACCGTGTGGAAACGCGACAAGGCCATCACATGGAAATGCCTCGTGTGCGGATTTGAATATGTAGGCACCGAGCCCCGAAGGTTTGCCCCGCATGCGATCACCCCTACCAGCACTATAAAGCGCTCGACATGTAAACCGACTCTGATTATCGACTAAAATACCCGAGGCCGGGAGCTTCCTCTGCCATCTGTCCGATGGTGGGGAAGCTCCGGGCCTCGCGTTATGGAGGGGCGGCGGAGGATGCAGTCGGGTTATAAGCCGGGTTATGTCGCCTGGACCGCTGCCCGCACTGTGGCGGGGCCTGTCCCTGCGTTCCGTCATTTATCTGCGCTGCCTACCCCCCGGCATCGGGCGAGCAACCCTACATGCTGCCGGTATACTTGGCATTGCAACCCTCAAGTCGTGCGGCACGTCATGTCGCCATGACGCCCGGTGGCTCTTACCCCGCCTTTTCACCCTTACCCGCACCACTCCATAGAAGTGATGCGGGCGGTTATTTTCTGTCACGATACTCTACCGTCGCCGATAGCTTCCCGAAGGAAGTGAAGCGCTCTGTGTTGCCCGGACTTTCCTCCCGCCGCTCATTCGTCGGCGGGCGACAGAACGCCGGCTGCATGATGTCCTCCGACACCCGACCACAAAATTACAAAAATATTTTATTCACCGGGGCGCTTTGATTAATTTTGCGGCTCTGTTTCCACTTCTTTCTCTATATGCAATTCCGCTCTTTCACCATCGCCGGCTGTGAGGTGACAATACCGATGCCCCACTCTTATGCCGACTGCGCCGAACTCATACGCTCCGATTCCTTCCGCCACAACGGACGCCGCGACTCTCTGCTCAGGATCTGGCTGAGCTCATGGTCGAGGCCTTCGGTTGGCTTTTCGTTCTGGTGGCGCCTGGCCCAGCATCGCCGGGGTTGGCTCTATCCTCTGGCCCGGTTCATGGCCGGACGCTACAAGCGGGCTACGGCATTTTTATCCCGCCGCGCACCATCGTAGGCTATGGACTTTATATCCAGCATTGCCACGGAGTGGTGATCAATCCTTCGGCAGTGATAGGCAACAATTTTACCATCGGGCAATTTCTAACCATCGGAGCCAACACCGACCGCGCCGCAATGATAGGCCACAATGTGTATATCGGTCCGGGAGTATCGGTGGTCGACGATGTTGCGGTTGGCTCGGGCGCCTGCATCGGTGCGGGAGCGGTGGTGACCCGGGATGTTGCCCCGACACGGTGGCCGGTGGCGTACCGGCCCGTCGCCTGACTGTGGAGCCTCATCCCGAATATATCCGCAACCCCTGGCCTATACCGTCTCAGCAGCCTCATAGAGGGATTTCCACCACCTGACCCGAGGCCTGCGACTCCCGTGTGAGCCACGACAGCGACGACCACTCCACGGCATCCTCAACCGTGATATCGGGCTGGCTACCGCTGCATATGAGGTCGATCAGGCGTCGGTCCATTATATAATTCATCATATTCGGCACACCAAGACGCTTGCCGTCGGGCTCATACCGGTCGAGCAGCGGATGGCGATAGCGCCCGAAAAGATCATCCAGCGCCTCGCCTGTAAGCGGCTCAGCCATACCGTCGAGCATCGCCATGGGCACCGGATATTTCGACAGATAACCACGGGTGCCACACACAGTCTGGAGGCGTGAGTAAGGGCGAGGTGTCACAACATCATATTGCAACAGTATAGTGCGCCCCTCCCCGGTGGTGATAAGGCTGCTGTTGGGGCCGGCAGGACCGACCGGACTTACCGACACTACACTCTTTAGTCTGTCGCCACTGCCGGTTGCCGCCAATATCTGGCATATGGGGCCGAGCCCGTGGGTGGGGTAAGGATTGGCCTGACTCCGGTCGGCCATCACGCCATGCCATGTCCCTGACCGGAGCTCGCTGCGCAGATCATGTATATAAGCGCCCTCGCAGTGGGTGATCTGTCCCAGCAAACCCGCCTCAACAAGAGCCAGTGTGGATAGGTGGAATGGATCATAGCAACAATTCTCCACCATGGTGAAGAAGCGCCCAGTTTGTCTCACAGTGTCGATAAGGCGCTCTCCGCTCGCGGCATCAATAACCGCAGGCACCTCCACTGCCACGTTATAACCCGCCTCCATCGATGCAATGGCTATCGGTGCGTGACTCGCCCAATCGGTCGACACATACACCAGATCGATCGCAGGACGATCGGCAAGCATCTCCTGCCAAGAGTGGTAGAGCAGCGGACTCGGATACGACTCCGGGATAGCATCCTCGGCATTGCCAAGGGCCGCGGCCGAGCTGTCGCACAGCACGGCTATCGTGGCTTGCTCTATCACAAGATGGCGGCGCATGTTGGCGAGCCCCCGGCGGCCAAGGCCGACGAAGGCTATGCGGAGAGGTTGACTGGGCGCTGAATGATTCATCGCCGCAAAAATACAAAAACTTTACGATTGATACAATCGGCCGCAGGGTTTCAGATAGAGAGAATGCGGAATGCCACCCGGAGCGGCAGGCTCATATCCGGGCTCATCGACATTATGGCCGGAGCGATTTCGGGAAATGTGGCTCGCCACTCTTTGATGCGACCCAACGCTCCGGGGCCACGGAGCATATTGATCTTGGCCTTGAATTTCAACCGGTCGATAAATGGCTTGTAGGTCGCCGCCAGACAGTTTGACTCAAACCATCGCTCAAGCTCCGCGACACACATAATGCGCTGACTTAGCTGATACTCACGGGTCGACTGCGAGAGCGACGGCCGAGAGGAGCTGAGGTAATAGCGGTAGACCGGCGCTCCCGGCAAGCTCATCACCTTGCAGCCCGGCAGAGCTAAAAGCCGGGCCGTGAGCGAAAGATCATCCCAGCAGTTGACTCCCGGCAGCTCGGAGAGCGGTTTGCCATCGGGCGCTCCGAGTAGGAGCGTCCGGCGGATAAGCTTATTCCACAGGGTAAAATTGACGGTGTCGATCGGGGCTCGGTTGAGCCCGTCGGTGAGCTTGGGGGTGAGCATCGTCTGCGTTCCGTCGCCTACTTGCTCCACGTTTCCCGCCACGATATCGGCGCCGACACGCTCGGCCGCCTCCAGCATGCGCTCTATGGCGTCGGGCATCATCTCATCGTCGGCATCACATCGCGCAATCCACGGCAACTGCCCCTCTTTGAGTCCGGCATTATACGCGTTGGCTACCCCCATATTGCAAGGCAATGTCACCACCCTGCATCGCGGAGCCCATTCCGGATTTGATTCCAGCAACGCTATGATCACATCGGGAGTTGAATCGGTCGATCCGTCGTCGACTATGGTCAACACACACTCCGATGCCACAGTCTGATTCATCACCGACGCCACCGCCCGCTCTATCGTCGAGGCCGCATTGTAGGCCGGCATTACAACATCTACCTTTGCCATATCCTTACTCTTGATTTTTATACCCTCGTGATCAGAACCTGTAGCCTATCGAGAGAGCTATGATACCTGTCGAATAGTCGGTGCGACCCCTCCACTTCCCTTCAAGGGCAAGACGCAGAGTGGGTGATGCGAAATATTCAAGGCCGCCGCCGAGATTGATGCCGAGGCGGTCGTAGCGGTGGCGGCTGTCGGTACTGCTGCGCTCAGGATGGTCAATGTCGCGGCGGTTAAACGACGAATATCCCACACCTGCTATAGGGTAGATATTTACGCTCCCGGCCTGATTGAGAGCAAAGGGGTGTGGAAGTCAAGGTCGATCGTCATCGCATCCTCCCCTTTGTGGCGGAAATCATATCCTGCCGAGGGGGCTATCCTGAAGCAGCGGGCAAAGCGGTATTGGAAATATATGCCGGCGGTGGCGCTCTCATTGCGTGTGGCATAGCCGGCATAGATGCCCATGCTCTTCTCGCCGCGATAGGGCGAAGCTGCCGACGCAGGTATTGTTGAAGCCATCGCAGCCACGAGGGCCGACATTATTATCGTCTTGATTCTGGTCATGAAGTCTGATGAATGGTGGGAGTGGGATGATGAGTAAGGGTGTCGGTTGCAAAATTAATAAAAAAATTCGCTTGACACACCTCTATAATCCACAACGCCGCCGCATCATCCTTTGTTTTTCCCGACCGGGGAAAAACAAAAACAACGGCCCCATGTTTCTATATATGTAACAATTTTCATATCTTTGCAATCTAAACAATAATCTGAATGGTACTGAAAGCGAAGTTTGATGTGACCTACATGGAAGAAGCTGTTGTCTTTCTTGAATCCTTGCCCGATAAGGTCAAGGACAAGATTGCCTACAACATTTCCAAGAGCCGATATTTCATGGACAAGGAGCTGTTCAAGAAACTGAACGATGATATATGGGAGTTCCGAACCATATATCAGGGCTTCAAGTACCGTCTGCTTGCGTTTTGGGACAAAGACACGGGAAACCTTGTGATAGCCACTCACGGATTCGTAAAGAAAACGCAAAAGACACCGGAGAGTGAATTGGCACATGCCGAGGCATTGAGAAAAAAATATTACAACGAAAAAGCAAAATAAGATATATGGAAAAGATGAAACTATATACCCACGACGAAATGCTCGACCGTGTTGTCGGCAAGAAAGGGACTCCGCGCCGTGACGCTATGGACGCTGAATTACAGTCCTATCTCATCGGTGAGGCCATCAGACAGGCAAGAAAGGAAAAGAACCTCACTCAAAAGCAGCTTGGCGAACTGATGGGCGTTCAGCGTGCGCAGGTATCAAGGATAGAAAGAGGTCACAACTTGACTGTCGGTACAATCGTCAGAGCGTTTAAGGCTATGGGGGTACCCGCAGCATTTTCTTTCGGAGGCGTATCGCTGTCGCTTTGTTGATAACATACGGCCTGTCTTCCCGATCAGCCCCGTATCAGACAGGATAGCGAAGGCATATCCTCCCTAATAATACGCAAAGCACAAAGATTACACCTTTTTTCAAGCCTCAATCAAAAAAAATCGCTTGACACACCTCTATAATTATAATCCACAACGCCGCCGCATCATCCTTTGTTTTTCCCGACCGGGGAAAAATGAGATGATGCGGCGGCGGCGGTGATGGTGGCGGTGCTATGCCTTTCAGTCGGGGTCGGCAAGTGTCACAGTGGCCGAGCCACTCTTCACTCCGGGCGCCGACACACGGAGAGTCACGGCTCCACCTTTACCGGTGCTTCTCACTATAGCTGTGGCAGCCCCGCTGAACAGATCCATCTCTGGATTCTGGAATGGTAGCAGGCAAGTGGGGTCGCCGTTGGCGGTGGCCTCAAAGCTACCCTCTCCCTCTACCGTAAACTTCACTCGGCGGCTGTCGCGCGGTACCGGAGTACCATTCTTGTCGACCACGCTCACAGTGAAATAGATCAGCTCTTCGGGCGAAGCCGCTCCGGGACGCGAAGCCGGAGTCACCACCAGATGATGGGGCTTGCCGGCAGTGCGGGTCACTATGGTGTCGGCGGGAGCTCCTGTGGCGTCATAGGCCACCACCATTGCTTCGCCCGGCTCATATACCGCGTTGGGCCACATCAGGCGGTAGCGGCTCTGATATGTCGAGTCGTTTTTCTCGCGGCGCCCCTGCGACTTGCCGTTGATAAAGAGCTCGGCCGAAGGATAGGAGGTGTACACAAATACAGGTGTTACCTCTCCCTTGCGCTCAGGCCATGTCCAGTGGGGAAGCATGTGGAGGGTGGGACTGTCGGTGCGCCACTGCGAGCGATAGAGCCAGTAGCGGTCTTTGGGCAGCGATGCCAGATCCACTATGCCAAACACCGAGCTGTGGTTGGGCCATGCGTCGGTGTCGTAGGGCGACGGCTCGCCGAGATAGTCAAATCCGGTCCACACAAACTGTCCGAGCACCCACGGGAAGTCATCGTCCATGGCAAAATCTATGTCGGGCGTATTGCTCCAGTAGCAGTTTTCATTATCGTAGGAGTTGCTCTGATGATCGGGATGCTCCACCTGCTCCTGCCCCCTGAACTCTACCGGAAAATGATACACTCCGCGCGAGCTCACAGTCGAGGCTGTCTCGGAGCCGAGTATCATCTTCTGAGGCAAGATGTCGTAGGCCCGCTGATAGTGTTGCGGCTTGTAGTTGAAGCCGGGTATGTCGAGCGAGGCGGCAAAACCATTGTCGAGCACTGCCCCGATCTGATCCATGCCGTTGGTCACTGGTCGGGTAGGGTCGAGGCGGTGGAATATGTCGAGCAGCATCACGCTCTCGGCCACTCCGTCGGGGCCCCACTGCGATGGCACCTCATTGCCGCTGCTCCACATCACCAGTGCGGGCGAGTTGCGGTAGTGGCGTATCATGTTGGTCACATCGCGCTCGGCCCATTCGTTGAACAGGGAGCCATAGCCGTTGGGACTTTTGGGGCGGAAGCTCCAATCGTCGAATGGCTCGATCATGAGCATGATGCCCATCTCATCGGCCAGCTCCACCAGCTCCGGCGCCGGCATGTTGTGGGCGGTACGGATGGCGTTGACACCCATTTCCTTGAGCAGGTCGAGCTGATGGCGGATTGCCGAGCGGTTGACGGCAGCGCCGAGCGGCCCGAGATCATGGTGCATGCACACTCCCCTGAATTTCACATTCTCCCCGTTGAGAAAGAATCCCTTTTCCGGTAGATACTCGATGGAGCGGATGCCGAAGCGGGTGGTGTAGCTGTCGAGGAGCCGGCCATCCTGCCCCACAAGCCGGGTATCGGCGGTGTAGAGTGCCGGATCGGTGAGGCTCCATAGCTGTGGATGCTCCACATTGAAAAGCTGGGTGAAGCTCTGCCCGTGGGCAACATAGAGCGAGCTGTCGCGCGCCACTATCTCTCCCGAGGGGCTTTTGATATAGGTCACAACACTTATCTTGTCGCCCTTTGCGAGCCCTTCGATCTCGGTGGTGAGTTTCACGGTCGACTCATCGGCGCTCACATTGGGTGTGGTGACATACGTGCCCCACACGGGCACATGCACGCGGTCGGTCTCTATCACATGAACATTGCGGTAAAGTCCTGCACCGGGATACCACCGCGAGGCTCTCTCATAATTCTCCAGCGAAACCTCGAGAGTATTAGTGCCGGGTACCACCTCGGGGGTCACATCTACATAAAATGAGTTATAGCCATAGGGCCATTGAGCCACCTCCTTACCGTTGACCTTGACATGGGCGTTGCTCATAGCCCCGTCGAAAAGGATAGTCACGGCTCGCGAGGCGGTATCGGCCACCTCAAAGGTGGTGCGGTAGGAGCCTTTGCCGATGAAAGGCAGACCGCCGGTGCGGCCTGTCTTTTCGGTAGGCACGGTCTCACCGTTCTGCTCCACAGCCACGGTCTGAAGATCATTGTCTCTTGAAAAGGGTCCATAGATTGCCCAGTCGTGGGGCACTTTCACCTGCTGCCAGTCGGCGCCGTCGGTTGCAGCGCCTTTCGTAAACCGCCATCCATCGGTAAGAGTGGTCTGGGTTCTACGTGCTTCAGCGTGGACGCCCGCCGCAAAGGCGGCAGCCGCCACTGCCATCATTAGGTATCTGTTCATCGGTATGAAAAAAAGATCGGTTGATATGTATGTATCTCTACAGCCACAAAGGTAGTGATTTACTTCAACCTACACGCCACACCGACGCGCTTTTTTTCACTGACGGCCAATGAAAAGACACCAAACGATGGGAGCATATGTAAAATTAGCGGTTGAGAAGCTGCCGGGCGGCTTCCGACATGGAGCCATCACCGCCCTCCTCGCCGCCGGCAAAGATAGCTTTCACCTGATGAGGCGCGAGCACGGTTTCGGGCTTGAAGCTATCGCCACTTACATAGTCGGCAACCGATCGGAGCAGACGTGCTGTGGCCGGTCTTTCAGTGATATTTTTGATCGGATCGACACAGAGCACATAGAGGCTGCCATCACCTACCCGCGCCTCGAAGGCAATGCCGAGCTTGCGGTTTTCCTCATAGGTGTCGATGCTCTGAATCACCGGAGTGAGATTGCGGTAAGGGGTGAGATCGAGGGCGCGGCCATTGTTAAGCACATCGGTCCACTGCCAGTCGGCATAATTGTCGGTTGGGAATCCGGCAAGCGATCCGTGGTCGCTATCGATCAGAGTACCCACAATCATGGGGTTCCAGTTAAACATTATCGGGTTCCAGAAGTGGGAGGCAAATTTAGTTTTGCGGCCCGGTGCATCGGCAGGGATAAGAAGCACCTTTTTACCCTCCGCGAGGAGCGAAAGGGCGGAATCGACGTCGCTCACATAGCTTATCTCTGCTTTAGCGCGGTCAGAAGCCGGATACACCCATATATCCCAGCTGTTGTGGAGCTTTCCGTCGGCCACATGGAGTGTATATCGACCGGGAAGATCAATTCCATCCAGCGATGCGCTTATCCGGCCTATGGAGTCGACAGTGCTGCGCTCTACCTTGCCATGCTTTATGCGTCCGCTGGCTGCGATGGTGCCGTCGGTGCTTTCAAGCCGCCACTCGGCATTGCCAGCCGGGCGCGCACCGCGACCGAAATTATAAACAGAGATTTTGGCTTCAAATGGCTCGTCGGTGCGATAGACTCTTTTAGGCATACGGGCGAGAATCACCTCCGGCCCGTTTGACTCCCTATACACTTCCGGAGTCACAAGCCCTTTACTCTCCCAGAAAGCATCAAGGATACCTACAAAAGCACTCCCCTGCCCCGGAAAGTCCTGAAGACCCAACAGCTGATAGCCTCCCGATTTGTCGCTTCCGAGAAGCGCTTCATTGACTGCCTTGTATTGCAGCACCGTGTGACGCCCTGTGGCATCGAGGAAGTCGGCTGCCTGATGAAGCATACCATTGCGAGCGAGCCGGTCGCGGAACACTCCCATATTTCTCGGTTCAAGCACTCCGGTATATTTCGACATCTCATCAAAGTCGGGATACATGCAGCGCTGGCCTGTCTCGTGGGCTATCACGGGCACATCTATATCGCTGTTGGCATTGACATCCCAATCGGTCGAGGGGCGTCCCTCATAAACTGTGATCCATCCTTTGGGCGACACGTGCGACACATAATACTGGTCGGAATCAACATGTGTGCGCGCCGTGCTGGCCGAATAAAGATGGCGCGGATCGTGGGCCATACCTTTCCTGATCAGATCCTCGAGCACCGCAAAGTCGCCCTCGTTTTCATTGCCGTTGCAATAGAGCACAAATGAGGGGTGATTGCCATATTCGTCGAGGAGCGCATACATCTCCCGCTCGAAGAAGTCGCGGCGGTCGGGATACTGACCCACATCCTTGATCCACATGGGAAGCTCCACCTGCAGATACAGACCCAGCTCATCGGCGGCGTCGAAGGCTGCTTCGGGCGGACACCAGCTATGGAAGCGTATATGGTTCATGCCATAGTCGGCTGCGGTCTGCATCACCTTTTTCCATGACTCCTTGTCGGTGGCCGGATATCCGGTCAAGGGCCACACTCCGCAGTCGAGTGTGCCGCGCAAGTGGCGGTCCACTCCATTGATGCGTATATGGTTGCGCCCCTGCTCTACATTGCGGAGACCGAAACGGTCTGAGCGGCTGTCGGCTACAGTGCCATCTGACACTATAGTGGCAGTGAGCGTGTACAGATATGGATCAAATTCATCCCACAGACGGGCGTTGCGTCCTATCTCGATATCGGCAGTCACGATAGAGTCGGCGGCAGCGACTGACACCTCCTTCGACGCAACAGTCTTGCCCGAGGCATCGGCCACCGCAAGACGCAGGGTGGCGTCGTTCAAGAGCTTTGTTCCGGCCTCGATCCTTGCGCTCTTTGCAGTCGCATCGGGATAAATGCGCAGGCTCTTTATGCGGTTGGGGCCTCGGCCTATGATGTTCATGTCGCCCACTATACCATTCCAGTTGGTCTGGGTATATTCGGTGATGCCATGCGCCCACTGATCCATGGCGTAAGGCGACCGATTGTCTACACACACAGTGAGCGTGTGTGTGCCGGGGGTGAGATATTCGGTAAGATCCCAACGGTTGGGCGAGCTGAGGCGTTCACCTTTTCCAACCTCGCGACCGTCGACATATACAGTTGTGATCCAATGGCATCTCTCCAGCTCGAGCTCAACATCGCGGCCGGTCCATCCTGCGGGCACTGTCACCTCGCGCTGATACCATGCCGGACCTGAATACTCATATTTGCGGCTGAGACGGTCAACGTAGGCGGCGCTGTTTTTGATTCCCTTCCCCCCGGTATCGGTCGAGCCAGGAAGCACTATTGTTTCCGGCAGATAGCTGAGATAGAGTTCTGAGCCAGGCGTCATGCCGAAGCCCATGGGATCAAGCTGAAAGCGCCACAATCCATCGAGGGCTATAGTGTCGGCGCCTGCAGGGATTGGAGTAGGGGTAGCAGGAGTGGCGGCTCCCGCCATGAAGCTTACGTTGAGTGCCATGCAGCATATCGCATGACCTATGATTTTGTCTATTCGCATTGATGAGATGATAGAGTGACTGATTGATTGCTTTTTATGACGCAAAATTACACTACAGTCTCACTTCGGCAAATGGAACCACACGGCAAAATAATGGACAATCTTGCGACCGCTCACCATCTCAGAGTCACCGACGCTGAAGCGAGCTGCACTCCTGGGATCGGCGGTTTGTGCTTGACCACGGTCACGCCACCACCAATCACTGCCGGTAATCGCTCCATGATAGCCGCTCGGATTCTCACCGCTACGTGCTCGATCAGATCGGAGGGCTCGGCCATCTCCTCGCCTACTATAGCTGCTATATCGGCATAACTCACCGTAGCGGAGAGGTCGTCGGTATAGACCGGTGGGATCTCCACGCTCACCGTCACCTCAAATTCGTTGCCCACCACACGCTCCTGCGCTCCCACGCCATGATAGGCGTAGAAGCGCAGTGAGTCGAGGGTTATGGTCATTCTGTCGCGGTCGGTAGCAGTGATCATCGGCGCGAGCGGGTACGTCCTTTCGGATTCTTCTTCTTCGAGCCTCGGCTGCGGTCGGAGCCGCCATGGCGTTGGGCGTGACGGTCTTCGTAAGGATTGCCCTCATCGTCGAGCAGGGCGAAGTCGAGCATCTTCTTTGCTATGTCGCAACGCGCCACCTGCACCTTGACCTTGTCGCCCAGACGGTAGCGCACTCCGGTTCGGCGCCCTACGAGCGAATAGTTTTTCTCGTCGAAGTCGTAGTAGTCGCCGGAAGATCGCGCACCGGCACGAGA
>PDYJ01000018.1_pt1 | contig 44825 bp, 51 predicted proteins | sample 1430841 | NCBI WGS metagenome assembly PDYJ01 (sample SAMN07237672, study PRJNA390542) | Gut metagenome, whole genome shotgun sequencing project. | isolation source: fecal pellets | host: Mus musculus | place: USA: New York, NY | collected 2016-10
GCTACTCCGTCCCTTCGCCATAGGGCTTTGCATTATGTTCTTCCCTACAATCGTGCTTGGCACAATCAACTCAATAATGTCGCCGATTGTGCAGGGAACGGCAGGAATGCTTGAAGGTCAGACGCTCGATATGCAACATTATCGGGAGGAGAAGGACAGATTGGAGCATGAGGCAATGATGAATGATCCATCAACTGCTTACCTTGTCGATGACGCTGAATTTGACCGTCAGATTGATGAACTTGGAGTAACCGAAATTGGTACCGCTGCCGGAATGTATATCGAGCGAGGTATGTATAAGGTGAAGAAGGCTATCCAAAATTTCTTCCGGGAATTATTGGAGATGCTCTTTCAAGCTGCTTCTCTCACCATAGACACCATAAGGACATTCTTCCTCATAGTGTTAGCGATACTCGGACCTATCGCATTCGCTATATCGGTGTGGGATGGATTCCAATCCACTCTTACCCAATGGATATGCAGATATGTTCAGGTTTACTTATGGCTTCCGGTAGCTGATTTGTTCTCGACGATATTGGCGAAAATTCAGGTGCTGATGCTCCAAAACGATATATCGGAGTTGACGAATAATCCTAATGTAAATCTCGATAGTTCAAATACTTGCTACACAATATTTATGATTATAGGCATTATCGGATACTTCACTATTCCGACAGTTGCAAGCTGGATTATTCAGTCGGGAGGCATGGGCGCTTACACCAAGCATGTCAACTCAATGGGTATGCAAGGCGGCTCGGCAATCGGTGGGATAGCAGGGTCTGCCACTGGTAATGTGGCAGGTCGAGCCGGTAAACTTTTGAAAAAATAGCTTATGGAGTTCAAATCACTCAAAAACATAGAGTCGTCGTTCCGGCAGATTCGTCTTTTCGGCATTGTATTCGTGAGCTTATGTGCTGTGGTGGCTGTGGCCAGCGTGGTGCTTTCGCTCAACTTTGCAGAGAAGCAGCGGGAAAAGATCTATGTCCTTGATAATGGCAAGTCACTGATGCTTGCTCTCTCTCAGGATATGGAGCAGAACCGTCCCGCAGAGGCCCGGGAGCATGTGCGACGTTTCCATGAACTGTTCTTCACACTCTCGCCGGAAAAGTCAGCGATTGAGCACAATGTCAGTCGGGCGTTGCTACTGGCCGATAAAAGTGCCTACAATTATTACCGAGACTTCACCGAACAGGGCTACTACAACCGCATCATCGCCGGCAATATCACTCAGACGCTGACGGTGGATAGTGTGGTAGTCAACTTTACCAACTATCCCTACGATGTGCGGACGTATGCCAAGCAGATGATTATCCGTCAGAGTAATGTGACGGAGAGGTCGTTGGTAAGTACCTGCAAGTTGAGCAACTCCGGACGTTCCGATGACAATCCCAACGGCTTCATCATCCAGAACTTCACGGTGGTGGAGAATAAGGACATTCAGACAATCAAGAAGTAGATGAAAATCAAAATCATCCCCGATGCCGTGCTCGACCTTTTTAATAAGTTGGTGCAGCGTAAGGAGGGAGCTGTGGAGTATGTACGTCGCAAGTGCGACGACATACCTCCGCAGAAGCGGTTCAGGGTCGTGGCTGTGGCCTTTCTTCTGTTCGCTATGCTCGCTCTCTTTGTTTTCGGTAAATCAATGTATAACATCTACAATGGGGTTCACAGTAACCCGCTTTCGGCAACATCAAGCAGATGCCGATGCCCGACAAGGGCGACTCACCCGCAATAAATGATTTCTATGGATCTGAAGAACCTGTGGAACAAACTGACGCGCCCAACCACCGAGGCGGAGCGCAAGATGCGGATTAAATATTTGGTGGCTTTCCCGGCTATGTTTCTGACTACCGGCATAATTCTCTGGCTCATCTTCGACAGTTTCGGGGACGGTGCGCAGACGAACACAAACGGTTTCAATCAAAATATGCCCGAACCGGATGCGAAGGAGATAGTGAGCGACAAACGAGACGCTTACGCTACGCAGAAGGATACGGCTGTGAATGTGGCTGAGGTTGTGCCAACGATCGACTCCATACCTCCGCAGGAGGATGTGGTTGCGCCCAATCAAATTGAGCAATCAAACCAAGTTTATCAGGAAGTTCAAGCCTCGTTGGAGGATTTTTACATTCCCGAAGACCAATCGGCGGCACAGGTCGCGGAATTGCAAGCGAGGATTGATGAACTGGAAATGCAGAATGCCTACGCCCAGCAGCAGACTCAGCAGCCCAATGAAGTGGAGCTGATGGAGAAGTCTTATCAGTTGGCAGCGCAATACCTCGGCACCGGCAATGGCGGTCAGCAAGCGGTCATTGTGGATGAGCCGGAGAAGGAGCGTAATGTTATGCCGGTGAATCAGGTCAACCGTAATGTGGTTTCCTCTCTCAGTGCGGCAACATCTGAACGGTCATTCTCTACCGCTGTCGGCGGCAAGCGTCAGAATTTCAAGAATACCATTTCAGCGTGCATAGCCTCTGACCAGTCGGTAATTGACGGTCAGAGCGTGAAACTGAGAACCCTTGAACCTATGTGGATAGGCAACTCGCTGTTGCCAAAGAATACAACCATTGTCGGCTCGGCGCGATTACAAGGTGAACGCCTTGAAATCACGATTGAAAGCATTGAGGCATTGGGTTGTATCATGGAGGTTGACCTCGCGGTATATGACTCAGACGGTCAGGATGGTATCAACATTCCCAATTCTATGGAGTCAGACGCACTGAAAGAAATCGGAGCCAATATGGGTAGCACCGTCGGCAGTTCAATCAACATATCCACCAATGCCGGAGCGCAGATTGTCTCCGATGTAGGCCGTGGCTTACTCAATGGCGTAGGCCAATATCTTACCAAGAAAGTCCGGCAGGTGAAAGTTCATCTGAAATCCGGCTACAAAGTGATGCTCAAACAGGTTGAGCAGTAATCAACAAAACACACCAACACAACGAATGAAAACAATCACAAAACTCTTCGTTGCGGCAGTGGCGCTTTTCGGAGCAGCCACCGCTGTCAACGCAAAAACAGTCAAAAACACCGATAACAATGTGTCTTCTGACACTGAAACGGTCGCCGCACACGACATGACCGTGTATGGTGCTAACTACACCGATGGCGACAAATTCGATGGTCTTACCCGAAAAGTTGGTTTCGACCCAATGATTCCGCCTCACGCGCTGGAGGTATGCTACAACAAGACCACGCATATCATCTTCCCGGCAGAAATCACCTATGTGGACTTGGGCAATGAGAACCTCGTTGCCGGACTCGCTGACGGTGCAAAGAATGTGTTGCGTGTAAAATCGGCTTTTAAGTCGTTCAAGCAGGAAACCAATCTTTCGGTTATCACTGAAGATGGTAGCTATTACACATTTAACGTCAAATTCGCCAAAGAGCCGCTGTTGCTCAGTATCGAAATGACCGATTTTCTCCATGATGGCGAAGCCGTGAACCGCCCCAACAACGCACAGGAGATCTATCTGGAAAAACTCGGTCAGGAGTCGCCTATGCTTGTAAAGCTGATTATGAAATCCATCTACAAGCAGAACAAGCGTGAAATCAAACATATAGGCAGCAAGCGTTTTGGGATCCAGTTCCTTCTGAAATCCATCTACACCAACAATGGCTTGCTCTATTTCCACACGGAACTTAAGAACACTTCAAATATCGCTTTCGACATTGACTATGTAATGTTCAAGATTGTGGATAAGAAAGTTGTTAAGAGAATCGCAATGCAGGAGAATGTTGTAGAACCACTCCGTGCCCAGAACTATGTGACGGTGGTACACGGTAAATCTACAGAGCATACCGTGTTCGCCTTGGAAAAATTCACCATCCCCGATGACAAACAGCTCGTTATCGAAGTCGCCGAAAAGGAAGGTGGCCGCCATCAGTCCTTTGTGGTCGATAACGAAGACATTGTGAGAGCCAACGTAATTGACGAACTTTCAATTCAGTAATCCAATGAGAAAAGCGATGATAATTTTCGCTGCCATGCTTGCCCTTTTCTCAGGGCAGGCAATGGCCCAGCGAACACTTCCCGGCATGAGGTCGGTAGAAGTCAAGGCGAATATGGTTGACGGTTTCTATACCGGCTCAGCCCGTGACTGTGGCTATTCCTTCGGAGTGTATTACTCCGTATTCAAAGGCAATAACGCACATGAGTGGACTTTTGGCGGAGAATATCTTCAGTCCTATAAGCCTTACGGAGAGAAAGGTCGAATCCCCATTGCTGAATTTATAGGCGAAGCTGGATATAATCTCCACCTATACAGCAACTACTCACAGTTCTTTCACCTCTATGGAGGAATCTCGGCTCTTGCCGGATATGAGACGGTCAACTGGGGAAAGGCGCTGTTGCCAGACGGAGCAACGCTCCACAACTCGGACGCATTCATCTATGGTGGAGCGGTCAATCTTCAAGCCGATTTCTATCTCTCAGACAGAATCGCCCTCACCGCCAACCTCAAAGAGAGATTCATTTTCGGTAATTCAACGGGGCACTGCCATTTCTCCTACGGACTGGGCATTAGAATTATGATGGACTGACAGGCTATGAGATACACTGAGAAAGATATTCCGGGGATGCCGATTACGGCATTCTTGGATGCCCTTGGCGAAAAGTCAGTTGGCGGCTATGGATATTTGAAACTTTACTATGCTCCGTACCGTGATGATGCAGAGGCATTATTAGTGGTTGACACCAAAATGAATAATTGGTATGACCACGGGACTGATGAATCCGGGAATTTGTATGATTTAGCGGAACTTACAGCAAGGGGCGACCATCGGAACGATATTAACGGCTACATTGTCAAGATGATGAACGAGAATGAGATAGCCAAAGAAATGCTCACAAAAAGAGCCATTGAGCCACAGGTAATACACCTCGACATTGCAAAGATGCCGCTCACTGACTTTATGAAGGCATTGGGTCAGGAACATCCGGTAGCTGCCGACGGTGATTTGAGAATCTATAATACTCCCTATGATTCATCGGCCAAAGGTACGATGGTTATCAATATCCGCACGAACTTATGGCATGATACCAAGTCTGGTGCCAATGGTGGAATCTATGACCTTGCGTATGAACTGACAGGCTGCGCCAACAAATCGGAACTAAACCGATATATTGCTGGTGAGATGAATGCCTACAAACAGCGTGAGCATAATAAACCGGAAGTCAAGCCGAAGCCACTAAAGGCTGAAACGAATCAGCCTAAACGTAAGATGCGCCGTTAGCCTATGGATATTTCAGGACTCAAAACCATACCGATTGCCGATTTCCTTAGGCGATTGGGACATGCGCCTGTGGCTCAGAAAGGCCGTGAATTGACATACTTCGCACCATATCGTGAGGAACATAAGCCATCTTTTTGCGTCAATGCCGAGAAGAATGTGTTTTATGACTTCGGCACCGGATGTGGTGGCGACATTTTCAAATTGGCCGGGGAGTTTATTCACTCCTCTGACTTCAAGGCCCAAGCAAAGTATATAGCCGACTCAATGAACGTACAACTGCCGATGAAGGAGCATCCTTCTTTTGTTAGCCAGCCCACTGAACCAGTTTTTCAGAATGTGGAAATTTCACGGCTTGAATCTCCAACTCTTTTGCGATACCTCGCCCAACGTGGTATTCCAAAAGAGATAGCTCAAAAGTATTGTGTAAAGGTTGACTATCAGTTACGTGGTAAAGACTATTATGCTATCGGATTTGAGAATAACGCACACGGTTACGAACTTCGCTCAGCCTTTTTTAAAGGATCTTTCCCTCCGAAGCATATCACCCATATCGCTAACGGCAATGGTCGATGCAATATCTTTGAAGGCTTCATTGACTTTCTTTCTGCTGAAAAACTCGGTTACAATGACGGCAACGACTCGTTGATTCTCAACTCCGTTTCCAACCTCCACAAGGCTCTCCCTTTCCTCTCAGATTATCCGCTCATTCTTTGCTACCTCGACAATGATGCCGCAGGTCGTGAAGCCCTCGCCAAGCTCCAAAAGGAGTTTGGTGACAGGGTCGCGGATAAGTCTTCGCTCTATCCTGACCATAAGGATCTGAACGAATACCTTGTATCAATCTCTCCCAAGCATACTAACAAATTAAAATTCTGATAAATATGACAGACATTCTCAATAGAATCGGCGCAATCCACGTCACTCCAATCCGATTTTTCGGCTTTTGGGCAATACTTTTTGCCCTTGTATTCTCCCTCACCTCCTGTTCCGATGACCTCGATGTGCAGCAGTCATATCCCTTCACCGTGGAAGTCATGCCATACGCCGATAAAATCGCCAATGGCGAAACTATCGAACTGCGCCTTGAGATCAAGCCGGAAGGAAACTATACCAACACTATGTACACAATCCGCTATTTTCAATATGAGGGTAACGGCTCGCTAAAGATGGTTGATGGCCCCGTATTGGTCAACAACGACCGTGTCCTCCTCGAAAGTATGACATTCCGACTGAACTACACTGCCAAATCTTCTGATTCCCATAAATTTCTCGTTGTTATCGAGGATAACTTCGATTCCACCCCGTGGGAGCAGGCATTCGAGTTCAACAACAATGACAGCGACGACAACGGCGGTACAGGAAGTCTGGTTGTTACACCCATCAATCCCGGAACTGTAACACCCATCGGCAAATGAAGAAACTCCTGATACTCTTTGTGGCATTGTTCTCCATTGTGGGAACAATGCCCGGCAACGCCGCCTCACAGCGAACTGCCCCCGCTAGGGAGCAGAAAACAAAACGAAGCATAATGGAACTGCCGCTATTTGAGCGTGCAATCCTCATAATCAAGAAGTTTGAAACACTCCATAAGCCGAAACATTGGCCATATGTTGGATATGGACATCAAGTTCAGCCGGGCGAACCCTACCGCCGAGGTTGCCAAATAACCGAAGCACAGGCAGACGCACTTCTTCGCAAAGACTATTCCAAATTCTGCGCACTGTACGAGAAATACGGCAAAGACAAATATCTCCTCGCTGCCCTCGCATACAACTGTGGACCCGGTGTAGTCAACAAGTCCAGCGTCCTACGCCTCCTCAAATCCGGCAACCGCAATATCTTCAAAGCCTACACCTCCCACTGCCACTATAAAGGCAAGAAACACAAAGGTTTGTTAATTCGGAGGCTTACGGAATTAGCCGCCCTGTTCATTCCTTAATACTTTTTATCCCATCTGGATTGCATTCGATTCAGATGGGATTTTTATTTAACGCTGAAAAATTATATTGGTCAATACCGCTTGTTAAACCGGTCATAACTAAGGCCGTCTAAAATTGTAAACAAGAGATTATGAAACGCTTTATTCTCAGCTTAATGCTTGTGTGCGCTATCTTTGTTGCACAAAGTCAATACTACTATCCATACGATAGTAGCAACTACTATTATGATGATTCCCCAAGCCTCATTATCCAGAAGGACAAAATAATGGGGTGGTATGTTTCAGATATAGATGGTAAACGAATAAGCGACTATTATGAAGAGATTCGGCCATTCAGTCAAGGTCATGCAGCTGTTAAGGATAAAATCATGGGGTGGTGCTTCATAGACCTTACCGGAAAGAAATGTACAGATTATTACAAGGAGGTTGATGACTACCATGACGGTTATGCTCTTGTGAAAGATAAGGTGATGGGCTGGACATTCATCGATGGTCAAGGCAAAAGATTAGGTTCTGATTACTTTGATGAGGCATATCCGTTCCATCGTGGAGTAGCACTCGTTAAAGATAAGGTAATGGGTTGGCATCTCCTCAACACCTCTGGTAAAAGAATAACTGACTATCACAAAACTCCATGGGATTTCAAGGCTCCAACTCCGCCACGCCGACCATGGTAAAAGTACATTTATAAGCTTCAATCATTGCGCTTCTGTCGGTTGTTATTGTATATATGAGCAAGAAATCATTCAGATTTGAAGAGCAAGAAGTAATTCATGGTCGGAAGACAATCAAGATAGGCTACCGGCGTAATGTCGTAAGAGAATTTGAGAAACTACGCAAATACACTTACGACACGATGATATTTGAAGATATTCCTATTCTAAAGGACATCAACACATGCCGGATTGATGGAGTGAAAACTCTTGTTCTTAAAGATATTGGCATTTTCGATACTGGTATATTTGCCATGAAGGATTTGGAAACCCTTATCGTTTGTGGCACCATAGGTCAACTTCGTCCGTGGGTGGTGAGCTATTGCGATAATCTGCGTACCATTATCATTGAAGCTAATGTTTTCTCTTGCGACACATATTTGTCTTTCGACCATTGTCCCAAATTGGCTCATGTTATAGTCCGTGGTACTTTCCCTGACAAACTTATTCACGTGACTGACGACTCAAAGACATACTTCGATAATGAAACACGGCTTGTTTCCAAGATTCCTTTTGAAAATTACCGGAAGTCTTTCGATAATATATCAGATGAGAAAAAAGAGCAAGTAAGAGAGCGACTCCAACAATCTTCAAAATGGGTGACAAGACATTATGGTCGCATTCAGGAACTTGACGATGCTATAGGTGGCGGCGCATCAGATATGTGGAAATTCATTGCCGATGCTTTCGGCTCTTGGACAAGAGCGTATAAAATGAGGAAAATCGGCTGGGAATATAATGCTGAAAAAGAACATCCTTCTGTAAAGTCATTGAAACGAAGTGCAGAATATACTCCCGGCGAATATCCCCTCCCATTCAGATTTGAGTATGCACCGGAAGATACGGAAGCATTCCAACGCAACAGACGAATTTTCCATCTGCGGAAAATTGCCGGGAAGGGTGATGATTATATCCGAATGATGAGATTGTGCCGTTGGATTCATGTCAGCATTCGGCATGATGGCAAAGCCGTACCCCATGTTTTGTACAATCTACGCAGTCTTATGAATGCGACGGCACGAGTTGGCAATCCCGGGAATTGCTTCGTTATGGCGATGTGTCTTAGCGAGGCCTTATTAAGTATTGGTATTAAAGCCAAATACATAAAAGGTTATCAGTTGCGTGACGACTCAAGCCAATATCATGTATTTGTTGCAGCTTGGAGTAAGAAATTAAGGAAGTGGATTTTCCTTGACCCAACTTATGGAGCATGGATCAAAGACAATAGCGGGCATCTTCTTTCACCGGCTGAAATACGATATAATCTTCTACACGATGTGCCAATGCACATCAATCCAGAAGCTGATTACAATGGCAATAGGGAATCATCCAAGACGTACCTTTCTCACTATCTTGCACCTAATATGTACTATATGCTTGCCAATACGTATAGCCAAGATGAAACTGAGGGAGACAGCTATCATTCTCAGGGTACGTGGGTAACATTGGTTCCTAAAGGAGAAGGAAACAGGCGTTTCATATTGAATCCAACCACTGACGACGAATATTTTTGGCAACCACCCGAATAAATAAAATTCTAATCAAACAGAAAGTCCTTCCCATTATATGGGGTGCAGCGAAAAGATTGGACTTATATCCACAAGGAGTGCTTTCTCCGCGATATATTTGTTTCCGACCTATAGAGGGTATCGTTGATTCTGATTTTTTGGTATACTTATTTGAGTCGAAATATTGGTATCGAGAAGTATCAGAGATTTGTGTGGAGGGAGCACGGAATCACGGCCTTCTCAATGTTTCGGTAGTTGACTTCTTCAATATGAAGCTACATCTTCCTGATCTATCTGAGCAAAAGCGAATAGCAGAAATGATGAGTGCAATTAGCGATAAAAATAGAACATTCAAGTCGGCTATACACGCTATACAATGCTCAAAAGACATATCTTCTCTCCAATCTGTTTATGTGAACATATTGGAAAGCAAGAACTTCTTTTGCTCTTGATATTTACTCAGTAGTAGTTCTTCCAACTTTATCTTTTGAATGAAAGATTTGAGTATGAAGGCTATTTCTTTCTGTACTGTCAGAGGCGGTAGAAGTGCTTCTATGCGAGAAAAATTTGGATAGAACAAATAGATTAATTAACTCTATAATCGTTGCACCGAGACAATCTTTATATGGAATTTCAAATATTCACTTGTAAACGGTATTCGCTTGGCGTTCGCTTGGTAACTCTTTCAAATTGCTCAATAAAATGAGGAACATGGTTATAACCGGATTCGTAGGCTATTTGTGCGACAGTCAAGTTGGAATACATCAACAACTTGCAGGCGTGCTCTATACGTATTTCCGCAAGGCATTGGAAGATGCTCTTGTCTGTACGTTGTTTGAAATATCGACAAAGAGCTGATGGATTCTGTTTCACATAATCTGCAATTTCCTTCAACGAGATTTTTTCCTTGAAATGGTTGAAAAGATAAGAATATACGCGATTGACAGGCTCATTGGTTTCCTGCAAAAGATTTGAGCTATTGTATGCTACGTCTGAAAGAATGTTTATTTTCCGGCATTGGCATAGGCGTTCCAGAATTTGAAAAAGATGGATCAACCGTACAGTGTGCTCTACCTTTTCAAGTTCTTCAAACCGCTGTAGCAAATCGTCATATAAGTTCTTGTCTGAAAAGCGTATTCCATACTGGCTTTTCTGCAATAATTCATATATGGGAAGATAGTCGGGTAATTCTCCTATAGATAAGGGGAATATGGTTGGGTGAAATTGCAACGCTATTCCGGAACTTGCTTCCGATCCTGCACCGGGATCTAATTTTGCATTACACAAATGCAAATGTGGGACATTACTTCCTATCATAGCAACATCCCCTTCCTTATAATTCCTGACACCCTCTCCTACAAATTGCTTGCCACTTCCATGAGTAAACAGCATAATCTCATATTCGGCATGTTTATGTCGTGGCAATACGAACTTAGGGTATATGATACGGCTACATAGTGTAGTCCTTTGATGAATGATTTTTCGTTCCAGTATAGCCATATTCTGTGATTTTGATTCGTGCTGCAAATATAACGAAATAAATAGCAAATATATTGTAATCATATCTCGAAAAATCGCCCTAATTTTGCAGCATCAATTTAAAACTACAACAATCAGCATATGAATCATATAGCGGTCGGCATAGGAGAAGTCTTATGGGATATATTCTCCAACAGGCGAACGATAGGCGGAGCTCCTGCCAATTTCGTATATCACACAGCACAACTCGGACTCAATAGTTATATTGTGAGTGCTGTAGGTAATGATGTGTTGGGAGAAGAAGCGGAAAGGGTATTGAAAAGTAAAGGCATTGAATCCCGTATTCTGCGCACTGATTATCCTACGGGAACAGTAATGATTAGTCTGGATAAACAAGGGGTTCCAAGATATGACTTTCAAGAACAAACTGCATGGGATAACATTACTTTCAATGACGAGATGGCACGACTTGCCAAACATACGAATATTGTATGTTTCGGTTCGCTGGCTCAAAGGAATATCAAAAGCCGCAATGTCATATATCAATTCCTTAAAACGATGCCGGATACGGACAATACATTTAAGGTATTCGATATCAATCTCAGGCAAAAATTCTTCAGCAAGGAGCTGATCCACGATTCTTTATCGCTCTGCAACATTTTGAAGATAAACGATGAAGAGTTGGATACAGTGAGCAAAATGTTTGATATAGGCACATGCTCTCCGCAAAAACAATGCGTTGCATTATTAAAACAGTATAATCTGAAAATGATTATATTGACTTGTGGAATAAATGGTAGTTATATCATTATGCCTGAATCGGTTTCTTTTCAGGCAACCCCCGAAACAGAGGTGGCTGATACGGTGGGGGCAGGAGATGCGTTTACCGCAACATTCTGCTCGGCTTTATGCTATAAAAAAAAGTGTTTCGGAAGCACATAGATTGGCAGTAGATCTATCTGCTTATGTATGTTCGCAGCATGGTTCGATGCCGGCAATACCGGATGAATTGAAATATAAAATCATACAGTAATGGGAATTATGGAAAACAATCTATAAAATTGATAGCATCTGACATGGACGGAACTCTTTTAGATTCGGCTGGCAGGTTGCATCCGGAGTTCTTCTCTGTATTTGAGAATCTGAAAGAAAAGGGTGTCGTGTTTGTTGCAGCAAGCGGCAGACAATACTATAACCTGCTGAAACTTTTCAACAGGATAAAGGACGATATCATCTTTATTGCAGAAAACGGAACTTATGTGGTTTCAAAGTCACAAGAATTATTGGTTGTCGATATTCCGTCAGAAGAGGTACATGAAGTCGTCCGGGAAGTGAGAAAGATAAAGGGAGCATATCCAGTATTATGCGGCAAGAATAAGGCATATATTGAAGATGAAGACATTGAATTTGTAAGACAAGCCCGTACTTATTATGAACGGTGCGAAATCGTACCGGATTTGTTGGATGTCAAGGATGATACATTTCTCAAAATAGCGATATATGACTTCGATGGTTCATCGGTAAACAGTTATCCTGTTTTGCGGCATTTCAACGGAACTCTAAAAGTAGTGGTGTCTGGACTGAATTGGCTTGACATAAGTCATCGTGATGCGAATAAAGGTAATGCACTAAAGTTCATTCAGAACCATTTGTCGGTGAAAGCGGATGAATGCATGGCTTTTGGTGATCAGATGAACGATGCGGAAATGCTTCAAACAGTATCTTATAGTTACTGTATGGCAAATTCATCGGATGAATTAAAAAGTTTCGCACGTTATATGGCTCCGTCCAATGACGAAGACGGTGTATTGCATATAATCAAAAGAATCGTTCTTAAATAGATACACGTATGGATATAAAGAGAAAAATTACCGGGATTCAACATGTCGGGATACCTACCAATGATATGCAAAAGAGCATACGCTTTTATAAAGAGCTTGGTTTTGAAGTGGTATGGCAAACCATCAATGAACAAAACGGTGAATCTGTAGTCTTTTTGCAGTTAGGAAACCTGATTATGGAGATTTATGAAAGCCAACAGGCTGCAATGAAAACCGGGGCGATAGATCACATCGCTTTGGACGTGACGGACATTGATTCCATATTTTCTATGGTAAAAGATGCCGGTTTCCAATGTTTGGATGAGCATGTACAGTTCTTGCCATTTTGGAAACATGGAGTCCGGTTTTTCACAATAATCGGCCCCAACAAAGAAAAAATAGAATTCTGTGAGAAGAAACTATAAAAAAATAAAATGATGGAGAATAACAACTTGTTGGCAGCATTCGGAAACAGTGCTGCAAGAGTGAAAAATGCCATTTCTGCCATTAGGGCAGGCAGAGGTGTGTTGTTGGTCGACGATGAGAACAGAGAGAATGAGGGCGATCTCATTTTCCCCGCACAGACCATATCCGAAAAAGACATGGCGTGTATGATACGCCATTGCAGCGGCATAGTATGCCTATGTATTACGCAGGAAAAAGCAGATGAACTTAATCTGCCGCTTATGGTAGAACATAATACCAGTACTTATGGCACAGCTTTCACTATTTCCATAGAAGCAGCCGAAGGTGTGACCACCGGTGTATCTGCTGCCGACCGTGTCAAGACGATAAAAGCTGCGATTGCAGAAAACGCTACATGCAAATCACTCCACAGTCCGGGACATGTTTTTCCGCTGATTGCCCGTCCAGGTGGTATTAAAGAACGCGAAGGCCACACAGAGGGGAGTGTTGAACTTATGAAACTGGCAGGGCTTCAACCTTATGCAGTGTTGTGCGAACTGACAAATGAGGACGGAACTATGGCAAAGCTTCCTGAAATAATTGAATTTAGCAAACAACATAATTATCCAATCATGAGTATTGACGATTTGAAAAATTACGCTCCGGCATCCGATTTTCTTCCCGGATTGCTTGGGTCTTTTGCGAAGCCGGCGGCAGAAAATCCAACGGTAGCAATCATGGAAGCTGCATTCCATCACCACGGATTACACTACCGCTATATCAACTGCGAAGTCGGTCCACAAAATCTTGAAGCAGCCGTTGCAGGAGCCAAAGCTATGGGATGGCGAGGATTCAACTGTTCCATACCGAATAAAGTAGAGGTCATCAAATACCTCGATACGCTTGGAGAATCAGCCCGTATTATCGGTGCTGTAAATACTGTCATCATCGAAAAAGATGGCACTACACGCGGAGAAAACACCGATGGAAAAGGTTTCGTAAAAGCCATTTCAGAAGTGACGGAAATTGCCGGAAAAAAATTGGTGGTATTTGGAGCCGGAGGTGCATCACGTGCTATCTGTGTGGAAATGGCGTTGGCCGGAGCTTCTGACATCATAGTGCTTAATATAGATGAAGGAGGACAAACATTAGTAGATTTGCTAAACCGACACACCCCGGCAAAAGCTTCATTTGTGCTATGGAACCACTCCTTTGATATCCCTTCTGACACCGATATTGTCATCAATGCCACTTCCGTAGGACTATATCCTAACATTGAACAGAGACTGAACATCAATGTAGATTCTTTAACACCTGATATGGTTGTTGCCGACTGCATACCTAATCCGGCATATACGCATTTCGTGAAAGATGCCATAAGCAAAGGGTGCAAGCATGTGCTTCCCGGCATGAATATGCTGGTAAATCAGGCTGTAATAGCCATTAAATACTGGACAGGTGAAGACGTTGACGAGAGTGTCATGAGAAAGGAATTGAAGGACGTTCTCGGATTGTAAAAACAGGCAAGGTTATGGAGTGGTCAATGTTGATTCAATCCCCCACAGACTGGGGGATACTCTTTTTATCGGCTTTAATAATTGGCATGTCCAAAACAGGCATTCAGGGGTTAAGCCTGATATCAGTTCCTCTCTTGGCTCTTGCATTCGGAGCAAAGCCTTCAACGGGGTTGATTTTGCCCATTTTGTGTATAGCTGATTTGATTGCTGTTCTTTACTACCGACGCATCGCAGAATGGAAATACGTTTTCAAACTACTTCCGGCTGCTTTGGTAGGGTTCATCTTGGCTCTGCTTGTGGACAAGGTTATACCACCAGCAGCGTTCAAACATCTTATGGGAGGATGTCTTGCCATCGTGCTGCTCGTTATGTTTTGGTCCGAGTGGAAAGGAAAAGAGAACAAACTTTCGTCTTGTTGGTGGTATGGGCCGTTTTTCGGACTTTTAGGTGGGTTTACCACTATGATAGGGAATGCTGCAGGTCCGGTAATGGCCATATATCTTTTGTCGGTAAAGATGCCGAAATACAGTTTTTGTCGGGACAAACGCATGGTTCTTTCTTGTAATCAACTATCTGAAGATTCCGGTACAGATGTTTGCATGGAACAATATAACGAGTCAATCACTCATAATAGATGCCCTTACTATCCCCTTTATACTAATGGGAGGTGTAGCCGGCATCTTTTTTAGTAAAACGATTACCGGAAAAGGGCTTCCGCAGTTTTACAACGGCTATCACCTGTGTGTCTGTAATCTTGTTGCTAATATGATTTTCATATAAACAGAAAAAATATGTATGGAATATCGTAGATTGAATGGTTCGGGACTTTTCGTTCCGGCATTGACTTTGGGAACAGGAACATTCGGTGGTTCTCATGGCTTTGAAGGTTGGGGACATACCGGAGTAAAGGAAGCTACCCATATGGTAGATATGTGTCTGGATGCAGGATTGAATATGTTTGATACAGCAGACATGTATTCGCGCGGACTTGCCGAAGAAATATTGGGTAAGGCGATTGCAGGAAAACGTAACAGGTTGCTCATTGCGACCAAAGGGACATTTCCTATGGGAGAAAGCCGTAACCAGAAGGGGGCTTCGCGTTTTCATTTGATGGAGGCTTGTGAAGCAAGTTTGCGCCGTCTTGGAACAGACCACATTGACCTTTATTACATACACGGTTTCGATGCTAACACACCAGTCGAAGAAACACTCCGGGTTTTGGATGATTTAGTAACAAGCGGAAAAATACGTTATATCGGTTGCTCTAATTTTTCAGGGTGGCAACTGATGAAGTCTCTTTCAGTTTCTGAAAGATGCCGATGGAGTAAGTATGTGGCGCATCAGGTATATTATTCACTATTAAACCGAGATTTTGAATGGGAATTAATGCCTCTCGGTATAGACCAACACGTGGGTTCTATAATCTGGAGTCCGCTGGCTGCCGGACGTTTGGGAGGTCGTTACCGAAGGAATAATCCTATTCCGCAAAATGGAAGGGTTGCACGTGGTGGTGCACCAGTAAGGGATAATGTTATATCTTACAATAGGTTGTATGATATAGTGGACGTATTGGAAGATCTTGCGTTGGAAACAGGGAAAAGCGTCGCACAGATTGCATTAAACTGGTTATTGCAGCGTCCCACTGTGTGCAGTCTTGTTATCGGAGCAAGTTCCGAGGAACAACTTCGCCAGAACTTTGGTGCAGTAGACTGGAAACTTTCAGTAGAGCAAATAAATCGTCTTGATGTCGCCAGCAAGACAGATAAGCCTTATCCTTATTGGCATCAAGACCAAAGGCCTGAACTATCATCACAAGTGTTCTAAAATAAATCGTAAAGTAATGAGAATAACATTATTGATTTTGTTTATCATCGGTGGATTATCTGTGTTATCGTCTGTTAGTGGACGCCAACATAAGACTAATTCCTTGCAAACAAAAGACACACGGATGCACAACCGTACAGAAGAACGATTGGAAATTTCTTTCAAATTCCAGCGTGGAGGAATAGCTTCCAGTCAATATGCCATATGGATAGAGAATGACGAAGGGCAGTTAGTACGTACCATCTATACAACATCCTTTACTGCAAAAGGTGGATATAAATATCGAAAGGATGCTATACCTTTTTGGGTAAGCAAGGCTAACCCCAAAGATATGTCCTCAGAGCAAGTAGATGCCATAACAGGAGCGACACCCAGAAATGGCATTTTGGTTTATCAATGGGATGGGACAGACGAAAAAGGCAACCATGTTCCTACGGGAGATTATAAGCTTTTTATCGAAGGCACGTTGTATTGGACGAGCAGGGTTATATATTCTGGAGAATTTACGTGGGGGAACAAAGAACTGACTTCCGTTCCAGTTAAAGTCCAGCATTTCAATCAACAACCAAACAACCAAAACATGATTACAGAGTTAAAAGTATGTCATTTCAAGAATTAAAAATATTATCAATGTATTAGTTATTACTATATTGCATCATAGATATGTTTCAATTCAATAACTTAATTCATAATCACTTGCGGAGATCAAACGAATAAACGAAATAGCACAATTTGTGATGTTCAAGTAAGGCAAATATATGTAAGAGTATTTCGATAAGGATAAAGCATAAAAATGGTAATTCATAGTAAACGAACTGAACTTCTTCGTACACTGATTGGTACAGGCTATTTGTTAATATGTTTATTGACAACAACGTTATCCCAAAATTGTAAAGCCTGATTGGGATATATAGCTAAATTAAAAAATCCGATGAAGTCGTAACTTCATCGGATTTTCCGCTTTTCATATATTCGGGATTATTCCCGTGTCTAACACGCCACCGTTCCTGCAATGCTCGATGATGCCGGGCGTAAATCCCATACTCCCGATTGCGATGTGGCGAATATAGTTCGCATACTCCTTACCTTGAAAATTCTTTCCCGTAAGGTTTCTGAGAATGTGCCGAAGCCACGGAGATATACGTTCTCTCCATGTGCGAGGCTGTCTTTTACTACAACCATAAATTGCTCAACCACCGCGAGAACACTTGCCTTGTCAATCCCTGTAGTCTTTGCTATCTCGTTTACTATATCTGCTTTAGTTATTTTGCGTACTTATCTGATTTAGACTGCAAATTTACTAATTTTTGAGGAGATTGCCTATAAAAAAGCCTGTCCGAAACGAACAGGCTGAGACAGGGACTGGTGTCTTCACAGATGCCATATCCTGCTGCGGTAGGCTTTGAGTTCTTCTTCTGGAAACTCCGCTATCGCTTTGTCAAATTCCCGGAGGATTGCGACCTTGTCATCGGGCAACGCTCCGGTGATTGGTACCGTATTGGATATATGGTGTCCCATAAGGTTGACCTTGATTTTCAAGCGGTCAATGAGAGTTCGCATCTCAAACAGTCTCTCAATCTCCGGTTCTTCCTCATACGAGCCGTCAAGCACTTCCTTATATAATTGTGATTCAGGAAATACAGTCAATGAAACGATATTGATGATACAAGGATGCAGTTTGTTAAGAATATCTGCTGTGGCGATTGCGCTCTCAACGCCTTTGCCCTTTCCTCCAAGTCCATTGAGGTAGAACACGTTGTAGTGTATTCCAGCCTCATCGAGTTTTGACAACTGTTCAAGAATATCGTTGGCATGATAGCCTTTGTTCATTCTTTCAAGAGTAGGATCATGCGCGGTCTCGATACCGATATTTATACTGTCGAGCTTCATGTGACGTAGGTGCTTCAATTCCTCTACCGATTTGGGGCAATATCTGTCACGCGGGCGAACATTCCGAAAGACACCAAATGAGGAAGATACTTGCGTAGAAGTATGGCAATATCTATCAGTTTGTTGTAGCTGAGAGCAAACGGGTTGGCACCTGTCAGATAAACACGGCGTGCCCGTGGTTGCCACTGTCGGATTACTTTCAAGTCTGCCTCCACCTCCGATAATGGCGACATACGGAATGGTGTTCCGTGATACAGGCTGCAAAATTTGCACTTGTGCCATGTGCAGCCCGATGTAATCTGGAGCAACTGCGAGTTTGCCTCGTATGGCGGTCGCCACACCTGCCCCGTGAAATGTAGTTCAGGATATATCATATCTCAACGATTTTTATTAACTTTGTAGTGCAAAATTAGGTGAGAATCAGAGCCTAAACAACAACATACCGAAAGGTTTGACCCTTACCGAAAAGTTTGTTTTACTCATTTTCAATCAATTCTGCAAACACGATATGGCAAAAAAATTGGACTATGAATATTGCAAGGCCGCTCCGATGCTTGAATGGCTTGGGAACAAATGGGCTTTGGTCGTTCTCGTGAAGATTTCCGAGAACGAACCGGTGCGCTTCAACGAACTGTACCGCAATATTCCGTCCGTGTCAGAGAAAGTGCTGTCGCAGGTGTTGAAACAACTTACCACTGACGGCATAATCGAGCGTCAGCTTTACCCGGATGTACCGCCTCGTGTGGAATATTCCATCACAGACTTAGGAAAAACACTATTGCCTAATGTCGAAGCGTTAATCAAGTGGGGACAGGACAACTTTGAACAGATAATGATAAACAGACACAATAATGAGTGAGGCTGCGAAAAAGTTGAAAGATTTGACCTTGGAAGAACTATGGGAGCTGTTTCCGATAGTTCTTGTGCCGTATTTTTCTTGCTGGAAAGAATGGGCTGATGATGAAATAAAGCAACTCCAAATAATCCTTGATGGATTTTGCCCCATAATCAACCATATAGGCAGCACTGCCATTTCGACAATTCAGGCCAAACCTATAATAGACATATTGGTGGAAGTATCGACAAGACTGGATTGGAACAAATTACGTGATGTCATGGAGTCGTCCGGATATATATGTATGTCTGTTTCAGGAATACGTATGAGTTTCAATAAGGGATATACACCATCGGGATACGCCGATAAGGTATTCCATATACATATTCATCCAATCGGTGACAATGACGAGATATTTTTTCGTGATTTTCTGGTGGACCATCCCGATACGGCTAAAGAATATGAGGCTCTGAAATTGAGTCTCTTGCCAAAATTCAAGCATAATAGAGATGGCTATACCGAAGCTAAAACCGAGTTTATCGAAAGAATTGTTTCTAAACGAAAGAATTGATGGCAGAGAGATTGGCGATGTCATGAATGACGAGGAAGGAATGGCAAACATGCGTAACCTCGCACAAAACATGGCATGACTGTTAAAACAGACATTTAATAAATGACACCCGTAAATATCCTCGACATAAAAGACAGGGCGCAGTTCCGGCAGTGGCTGATTGAGAATCATACCACAGAACGGGAGTGCTGGGTAGTGGCGAAGCGTGGCAAGACGCCGCCGGAGGACGCACTCTGGTATCTTGATGCCGTTGAGGAGGCTCTATGTTTCGGGTGGATTGACTCTACATTGAAAAGCGTCAACGGTGAGCCGCTGCAACGCTTCGGACCGAGAACTAAATCCGGCAAATGGACCGAACTCAACAAAGAGCGGTGCCGCAGATTGGAGAAATTAGGACTTTTGACCGAAAGCGGGCGCAAAGCTTGTCCAGACCTCAATGCAAGATTTGAGATTATGCCGGCGATTGTCACGGCTTTCAAGAAAACGCCGTCGGCATGGGAGAACTTTCAGGATATGCCACCGCTCTATCAGCGTGTGAGGATAGACAATATCCACAGGGTAAAATCAAAACCGGAACTGTTCAACAGTCGCCTGCAAAAACTGATCGAGGCAAGTGCCAAAGGTGAAATGATTGGCGACTGGCACGACTGCAATCGCCTGCTCAACTATTAAGGTATTATATATGTTCTTACTATCAAATAAGACAATGGACACAATGAAAACAATACGATTGATTTACCCCCAATGGCAAGGTGGAAACATTGCCCGGTGGATTCCGAATATCCCTGCTGAAGATGCTTCACGGGGATATTATCTTGGTTCGATGCTGTTGAATTTTCTTGCTCCGGAAACAGATAATCAAACTTTCACAGTGCCTGTTTCCACGGATATTTCAGAACGGATTGAGAAAAATGGTGTGCTTGACCATGATATAATAGCATCTCAGACAAAGGCAGCCCTTGACACATTGCGTATTGCCAGTCCCGACAAGGTTGTGACTCTCGGTGGAGAATGTTCGGTAAGCGTACCTGTATTTTCTTATCTCGCTGACAAATACAAAGGAGATGTGGCGATAGTGTGGATTGACGCACACCCCGACATAACATTGCCGGGAGATGATTACAATGGTTATCATGCGATGGCGCTTACTGCCTGCATGGGCATGGGGGACAAGGAAATCATCGGTCAACTCCCCGCAAGTGTTCCGACTGATGCTGTATGTCTCGCGGGGCTGAGAGAGTGTGAGTATCCCTATATCGAAAAAAAGGGTGGAGGAACTTGGATTGACACATTATTCGCCACAGCAACTTGCAGGAACAAGCCAACCTGTGATTGACTGGTTGAAAAAGTCGGGCAAATCAAAAGTGATGATACACTTTGACATGGACGTGATGGATCCTGCCGATATTCTTGCAGCCGTAGCTGACGGACCGGCGGGAGGATTGAAATTGAATGAAGTGGTACGTTTAATAAATGATATTGCATCATCAAAGGAACTCATAGCGTTGACTGTTGCAGAGCCTATGCCGAGACTTGCAATAAGGCTAAAGAATATGTTGGCACAACTACCGTTAATTAAATAACTTATTTCAACCGCCGCCTCCAAAGGCGGCCGAAATTTTTGGAAATTTTGAGAGTAAATCAGCGGAGCAACTCTTCACAGGGTTGCTCCGCTTGGCGTATATTACGACTATTGGCTATTTCTTTTTTGCGAGCCATTCGTCCCGTTTCTGTCGGCACTCTTTAAGGGTCGGTGACACCACTGAGAATAGTTCGCCATCATCGGTGCGATAATCATACATAATTTGTTCCACTCGTTCACCTCTATGAGTATAGTAGAAGGCTTCGTATTGCTCCTGACCTTTCTGCGTGGTCGATATTCCGTTTTGTGTCATGCGTGTCATAACTGGTGGGGTGTTGTGACCTCCACCGGTGCGGTGGAGGTCGGGTTAAACTTATGCTCTCCATCTCTCGACTATCATCTTGATGTTATCGCTGATGATTTTGGCGATGCGGTCTTGATATTGGCAGACCTTGTTGGCGAATGCCCTGCATTGGATGATTGAGTAGTCTTTGAGGGAGATTTCAATCGTGGCGATTGTCTTGTCCTTGATTTTGGCAGTGAAAACCAATGTGTCCTCTTTGAGGTAGTAGGACGATGAACCTACGCAGATGTGCTGACGGCTTCCCTCATCGTAATACTCGGCTACGGAGTTGAGGGTATGGACAACGATTTCTCCGTCTGTCATCACTAATCCGGTGTATCTGCCTTTGAGTTCCTCAAACTTGGCTTCATCTTCCTCCGCTCTCTTGCGGTCTTTCTCTTTCTGCTCCTTGATACGCTGGCGTTCAGCCTTTGCCACATATTCATCGTGTACGGCTTTAAGGTCTTTTGGTGCTACAAACGTGGGGGAATGGAGGTCTTTGCCAATCCGGTCCAACATCTTGATGTAGTCAAACCACATCTGCGGGTCGTCAATCTTGTAACCTGCCCTGCGTGCCACCTTGATTGAGTCCCAATATTTGTCAACCTCTTTAGGGTGGTGGCAAAGGTAGCGGAACAACCCCTCCTCTCCGGCTTTCATCAGCGTCTCTGCCTTGGGATTGGTGAGCAACTGCTGAAACATCGTCACGGGGTGTGCGCCATAGGTAAAGGTTGTGTAGCCATTACGTTTGATGGTGTCAGTGACCTTTGTCCTTGGATAGACCCATTGGTTGGCGATGTGCCAGAATGCGTCATTGTCGTGTCTGATTTCCAATGGAGAGCCGAAAGCGAATGAGTCAATGTAGTGACCTAATGTGCGCTGAAGCCCTACAACTGTGGTGTGTCCGTGCTTGTCAATCCAATAGGAGCCGATTTCAACAAAGCCGGGATTTGCCCTCATACCCTTGCGGAACTCCACAATCATCAGAAACATTCGGATTACTTGGAAACCCTTGACTGCGGTGACGATGTTGAAGTATGACCTCTCCCTTACAACTCGCAGGGTGGTAGCCTTGACCTCAACCTTTGCGCCACAATGTGGGCAACGGCACATTCCTTCCTCGGCTTCCCACTCGTGACCGCATATCAGACATACGGCTTTCCCTTTCTTGAATTTAAGGGCATAGTTGTCGATTGTATGGGTCAGTGCCCACTGCTTTTGGGCGGTGGTGAGTGGGCGAAGATGCCCACTCATTGCCAATATCTGCTCTTGCTTCTTATTTCTCGGTTTCATAGTCGTATGCTTTAGAAGTCCTCTCCAAAGAGATTGGGTTGAACATTGATTTCTTCACCTGCTTTCGGTGCTGTGGCGGTGTGCTTGGGGGCGGTTGCCTTCGGTTGGTTCTGTCTGCGGAGTTCTCGGAGTTGTTCCTCCCTGTACTGCTCCATAGCCTGTTCTTTGAGGTCGGCTTTATCTTCCTCGGAGAGTTCCGGCTTTCCTACCACGATGTTGCAGTTGACCTTTCCGCCCTCCTCAATCTCGTTCTCGTCAAAGTAGTGTACCAATAGATTCATAACGGTGGTGTCGTCCACCACACATAGACCGCTCTTTTGGATTTGGGAGCATAGATAGTTTACCGCTCCCTCCATTGACTTTGAGGGGTTCGCCATTTTGATAGCGAATGAGGGTTCTGCGATGCAACGCTCTTGGAGCATTTGCTGCATTACTGCGATTGCAGTGTCGTTTGATTTCAACATTGTAGCCATAGTCGTAATTTTTATAGGGTGAGTAACCAATAGATGATAAGGAGTGCTGAAACGGCTGAGATAACCCAACCAACGCCTCGGAATATCGGTCGGAGGAAAACCCACAACACCAATCCGATGATTGAGGTGATAAGGATAGCGACCCACTTGACAACCTTTTTTATGCGGTTGAGACTGGAGATGGATGCTTTGCCTCGTCTATCTGATATGTTGTTGTTCGTTTTCATCGTGCGACATTTTTTTTATGCGTCTATCGACTATCGAAGTTTTGCTTGCTCGTTGAATCCGTCCCGTGCGGAGGAAGTAGAGGGATGTTCGCCCTTCGGTGAAAAAATACGAGCTGACCAACGGGAGGTCTGGAGATTTTTTCGCTGAAAGGATATAGAATATCCCTTCTCCGCACGTTCTCAACTCCGAGCAAGCAGAGCTTCCTAAGTCGTACTGACTGCATGAAAACTGGAGCTAAGTTTACGCCCCGGTGAAAACGAGCCACGACATATTGGTACTGAAATCCCTGAAAAAGTGCTATCTTTGCAGATTTGTCAAATCGCAACAACGATGAATCATATTCAAATCAATAATCTGGCTATCGCCAATCAAAAGAAAGCCCGTGCGATACTGGAGGAATCCGGCATCGCTGAAATCTGGAAAAAAGCCGGTTGCCGGGTAAATCTCATCGGTTCTCTAAGAATGGGATTACTCGCTTCTCATCGCGACATAGACCTTCATGTCTATTCTTCCGGTATCACAACAGACAGCAGTTTTGCAATCGCGGCTAAGATTGCAACAAACCCGAGAGTAACTGAAATCAGGTGCATCAATGGTCTGCACACCGATGAACACTGCATTGCATGGCATGTGTTTTACAAGACCGACGATGGGGAAATATGGCAGTTTGACATTATCCACATTGAGGAAGGAACTGAATACGATGGTTACTTCGAGAGAATGGCAGAAAGAATTGTGGAAGTAATGACACAGGAGCAAAAAGACCTGATTCTGCGACTGAAATTTGAAACACCGGAGGGTAAAGACTATCACGGTGTGGAATACTATGAAGCCGTCATCGCCGATGGCATAACAACGATGCCGGAATTTGAAAAATGGGTAACTGAACACCGAAAAAAGTATCCATATTACTGGATTCCCTGAATGGAACTGCCCGGGCCCGGAAAGGCGAGTTTGTGAAAATGCGACAACTACGGCTGGCGATTTTCACAGTCTCGCCTCGTGGACTGCCTATAAGCGGTGAGTGACGGAACAGTCGAAAAAATCAATATCAGGCAATGGTGATAAAGAACACGGATGAGCGGCATTGAGTCTCATGGTGAAAAGCAGCGTCCCCGGTGCTCACCTTGAGGCGTTGCCGATTATCGGTGTTCCACCATTGCACATAGGCTCGATGCGGTCAAATGGCATAAGGCATCGCCCTATGCTTTTTGACGGCATTGCGCCGACAACACTGAAGACCGCTCCGTCTCTCACCGCTTTCAAATGAAAATGCCAACCCTCACTGAGAAAACAAATTCTCCTATGAGGGTTGGCATGTGTTGTATTACCTTATCTGTAATATTTAAGCGAATGATATTACTTCGTTTTATTCATTGCCGATAATTTCCCAATGTCCACCGTTTTTTGGACCTATATGACGAAGAATGGCGTCCATTTTGGGGGTTTCTCGTTCTATTGTTCGAGTTGTCACTCCAATTATTTTTGCCATTTCTGCTATGCTTATTTCTGGATTTTCAGTAACAAGTTCCAATATTTGCAGTTGTCGTGGGCTTAAATTTTTACCGACATCTTTACCGACATTTTTACCGACATTTTTACCGACATCTTTACCGACATTTTTACCGACATCTTTACCGACATTTTTACCGACATTATCCGTTTCACCCTTTCTTTGTATCGCAGATTTTAGAGGAAACGACACAGTAGCATAAGTGCGGTCACTCGTTATTGAGGGGGTGGTTCCTGTCAATTTTTCCCAACTTGCGAGTTTATTCATGCCATATCCGGCATTCTCTGCAATGCCTACATAACGGAACAATTTTGCAAGAGTCGGGTTGCGCAACTTTGAATAAACCTTTCCGATGATGTCCTTCACCGGGAGTGGGAAGCAACCTCCATTCATAAACTCGATGTGGTCTGTATATACACGGATACAAGATCGCATTGAATCGAAGTGGTCGCAGTGCATGACCATGTTTGCCAATGCTTCGCGCAGTACGTTATATTGGCTTTCGTCAGTGGTTGCGAAGCCATCATCCTTGATATGTATGGGGGCATCCACCAATGTCCGAAAGCGGCGAAGTATAATCTGCACTGCCTCCCAGATGTTTTCCTGCTCTGGGATTCGGTATGTATATCTTACTTCCGCCTCTTGAATGGTCGGGGCCGGAATCTCAATGTAATCAACACAGAATGTTGGAACATATCTCAACACATAAGGTGCCTTGCCAAACATCAGCAGTCCGGCGTATGTCAGCAATCCCTTGTTTGTGATGTTTACGTGTTCACAAAACTCAACATCATCAACATCCCGATATTCGAGGAGGTTGCTTGTCTGGCTTAAAGCGTAACGATAGCTGCGCAGAGTATTAAGATTGAGCATTTCAATCCCACTTTCAGGGATTATTTCCTCAGTTTTCTTGCCAAACGATTGGTCACGGAACATCGCGCGGATTTCCCCTTCGGTTGCCCGTTGGTCACCGCTACCCATGCGGATGAACGTGTTGGCCGGATTGTTGTAATAGACAGGCTTCATCTCAACTTCCGGCACATAGAATGCCAATAGACGTTTGCCATCTATATCGTATGATTTCGATGTTACCGCCAATCTTTGATTAAACTTCTCAGAGCGGAGCGTAGTTAGAAAATCCTGTTCAAGTTTTTCGATATTTTCTACTCCCTGTATCTCAAAAGTCTTGCCAGACTGTTTGAGACCGAGTACAATCCAACCGCCAGAGGTATTTGAGAATGCGCTTACAGTTTCCCAAATAGTCTTCGGCAGTTCTGATTTTGCTTCTTTGACTTCAAAATCTTCCCATTCTATGTCGCGTAGCTTTGCTACAAGTTCATCCTTTGTCATATATTGCAATACAAAATTACAAATTTTTCTCCTATTATCAGAACGTTATGCCGTTTCTCAGTCAAGTAAGCCCACAAGTTCCTTCTTCATGTCCTCGTCAATGTCACGGTAGCGGGCGAATGCCTTGCTTCCTTCCTTGTGGCCACTGAGAGAACCTACAAGGTTTGGATCCTTGACTTTCTTGTAGAGATTGCCGATGAAAGTGCGCCGGGCGAGGTGGCTGCTGGCAATTTCATTGATTGGCCGCTTTTCCTCCTCGCCAGTGGTGGGGTTGAGTATTGTCACCAATCGGTCAACTCCACAGACGGTGAAAATCTTCTTGATAGCCACATTGTATTTCTGAGAGCTTATGAATGGGAATAGTTTGCCGCCGAGGTCATCGCGGTCTTTGTATTTCTCCACCAATGCCTGAGCGCGAGTATTGAGGGGTACTCTGACAACTTTAGGCCGCTCGCCTTTTGTCTTTTGCGGCATATACTCAATCGCTCCATTGATTATGCTTCGCGGAGTCATCGCCATAAGGTCAGACACACGGCATCCGATCAGACACTGAAAGATAAAGATGTCACGCTGGGCTTCGAGGGATGGAGTTGCCGACAAGTCATAATCGGCAATCTGGTCTCTTTCCTCAATGGTGATATAGTAGGGTGTACCATATACCTCCGTGGTCTTGCCATTGTATTTTGAAAACGGATCGTTGGTCGTGAGATCTTGGTCGCGGCACCAGCGATAGAATGCCCTCATCAGTCCGAATAAGCCGATGATGGTATTGTCTCCCTTTGGAAGCGGCTTAGGTTTCTTGCGGTTAGTATGGGTGTCAGCCGGGATTGTCTTGTAAATCTCAGGATACTTCTCATGGAGTTCATGCTCGGAGCGCAGGAATTTCTCAAAGCGGTTGACATCATCAATAGTGAACTCATCTAATTTGATTTTATACCGCTTGCTTCCGTTTGCACGAACATAAAGCTCATAGCGCATCAAGGCGCGTTTGAGAACGCGAAGATGACGGATACGCCATTCAGAAATATTCTTTTTGGCAATGTAATCTTCAAATATATCGAAGAAGTTTGGGTCGCGTGGTTGACGCTTTTTCTTCTCCGGCTTAGGATTGAGGAACTGGTCGAACTGTTCCATAACCAACTCCTTTGTCAGAGCATCTGAAGGTGTCGTTTCACAAAGGTCGATAAGGAAACGCTCGATGTCAATAATCTTGTTTTCGATAGACCTCAATTCCGCTCTTGCGGCAGAGTCTTTCGGCATTATGAATGTACCTTTGTCAAATCGTTCCGGATCCATCCATAATCCGGTCTTGATACGCATTACAAGGTTGCGTGATACACATAGGCGGAGGAGAAGCTCCGACTTTCCCGAAGGGTTCTTGCCCTTGGTGATGTTTCTGGTGATTGTCGCCATAGGAGAGTGAATTATTAGTGTAATACAAAGTTAGTGAATTTTCCCGACTCCACCAAAAATTCCGTGTCAACGCCGTGTCAACGGATGGTGAATTTAGATGAATCAGGTTCAATTCTGTCTATAATTTGAACCAATTCATTTCGGTTTATTCTAATTGAAAAACAAGATATTACGCTATTTTGTTCACCGTTGACACGAATTGTCTCAATTCAAAATAATTCAATCTTCGTGCCCCTGTTCTGGGCACAGTAAAATCAGCGAGTTAAGATTGTGGTAATTACAGGCTTATCTCGCTGATTTTAATTTTCAACAGGCAAATTGCAGGCAAAATCCAAATAATCATGACAACTTCAGAAAAGAAAAAAATAATGTATGGTATATTTGGTATCATGGTTTCTAAGGGAATCATGAATAACCAACACGATATGACATCTAGACTTAAAGGTGTTCTAAAATCCTTAAAAACGATTCATGGTCTTACCGATCAAGAATGTGATGAGTGTCTTCTATATTTTTTCAGAGAATACGCTCAAGGTTGCAGCGTTCCAATTGATGACGTAATGATAAAAACTCAGTTTGTCCCAATAGTTAAAAACTATCCTCATTTATCTAAGGATGATATTCTCTGGGGTGCTTCTATGATTGTAGCTTGCAACAAATAATTTTCACAAAAATAAATTTAGCTATGGGATTCTTCGGAGACATGGGCACCATCAGAAAGATTTATAAAAAGTTGGAGTCAATTGAGGCAGATATGATCAATATTGAGAAATGCAATCAAGGGATTCTGAATCCAGTGATGTTGATTCCTGCATTCTCTAGTATAAATAGCAATCTTCTTCAATTATCTGAAATTGTAGATAAAAGTGGATTAACTGTTCAAAATGCTGATTTTGAATTTTGTGGGCGTAAACTACCTATTCGTGTCCATATGCTCAACATAGCTCAATGGGTTAGATATCAAATGGAAGATCATTAATCTCCAAATCGCTATCCACAGATTAAATCCAGTTAAATAAAAATACCTCCCTCGTTCCGGCTTCATACGAAGTCTCACGGCGTAAGGGCAATTCATAATTACATAAAATATCTGAAATGGCAGTGGGTTATGTCGCGGTGTGTCGTTAAATATGTTGTAAAACATATTCGGCATAACCCACTGCAAAGATTTTTTTAACCGGAGCGAGAGGTGGTGTTCTTTGCACCGACGCGGTGGCGGTGGAGGAGGGTATCGAGGGGGGCGCGGTTGACGTAGATTTTGCGGCCAATCTGGGAGAAGGGGATGACGCGCTGGTCGCGATAGTTCTGCCATGTCTTGGGCGAGACTCCGGGCAGCTTTCGCGCGGCTTCTGATTCCAGCCATTCGGCATCGCGGTCAGCGCTGATTTATCAACCTGAAAAAGTTTAATCGGACAGCAATAAATTATAACAGGATAGTTTTATCAAGTCTATAACGTTATTTGTTGCTGGAGTATTTGACCGGCGTAAGATAGTAGACATTCTCACCCCATTCGTCATATTCAATATTATGTCCGATAACTCTAATCTCATAAGGCTCATCATGACGCTTGAGGATGTTTTCAGGCATGGATGTATGGATGAGGTAACAGTCATCGTTGTTGGGGTTGCCGTTTGTGTTCGGTAATGAAAGGTGCTGGACAGATAGGATTTTGAGGCGGTTTCCATCGGCATAGACCTCGAATTCAATCTGTTCGGGTTCGACAGTTACTTTCCAGTTCTTTTCCTGTGAAGTTTTGTCCATGAATCCTGGATCTTCCAAAACCTTTGTCACACTCATCGGCCTTGTGTAGATCAGCAGTTCCTGACGACCGCCGAATTCAAAAAAAGCAGTAGTGCCATAGAGTTCCAATTTATCATAGCGGATATTCAACCGGATGTCTCTGTCGGCAGGCACATTCCAAGCCCAGAACTCAAGTTTCATATCTTTCTTTTCGACCTGATTCATGCGTGGATATTCTTTCAAGCGCAATGCCGCCAGGCAGGCATAGTGGCCTTTTGCTATACTGTCAAGACTATAGTGACCTTCTGCATCTGAATATGTCTCGTAGGCCGTGGAGAAATCCGGATTGTAAAGGCAAACATAGCAAGAGTCAACATTATTCCCCTTGTAGTCGGTCACTTTTCCGGAAATGCTTACAAAATCGTCAGCTGACGCATTGAATGCGGCGATTAAAAGAATTGATATTAAGCATAATTTGTTCATTCGAGTCGATGTCTTTTAGTTGGAAGCGGTGATATATGTGAGAGCCGGCCCGGAACAAAATGTGCAAGCCTTCTCGCTTGGCAAAGATACAATAATAATTTATAATAAGTAGGAGTGTGTTTGAATTTAAATGATTTTTCAGCTTGAACATGATTAATCAGAAGTATGATAGTTGCGAATCCAATGAATTCCTCAGCGGATTCTATTTGCATCATAGCAATCGAGGACTTGTTAGGCCTTATAATGTTTAAATTCAAGCATACTCTTAGTTTGAGGTGGGTATTGATGGATGCGCTAAAGTGGGCCGATCCGTGTGGCTGAGGTGCAGATGCTGGCATGTCTCGTTTAATAAACTCTTGGCCCATTTCCTCAAGCTGGAGCATCCTCCGCCGGTGAAGCCTGATTTGATGACAGATTCAGCCTGCATGATCAATTGATTGCGCTCGGTTGCTGTCTCGCTTTTATTTAATTCGGATATTATATGCGTGAATGAAATTTTGCTTTTCAGGTTTTTTATAGCCTTTCGGCAAAAGCCTGACTGATGATCCTTAAACAATGTTGCTAAGGCGTCGTCTGTTGCATCGGGCATATTTTGAAACTCTGTCAACACTTGCAGGAATGAGCCCATTTTTTCAAAACCGCTAACCACATCAGGTAGCCTATCGTCGTTGATGCAACAAGAGAGGTTGTGTTGGAGCAATTCCCTGTATAATATCCGGGCTTTTCTGAGAAGTCTTTTCGCGGAATCGTAATCACATGCAGTTATCAAGATTAAAATCTGAGAATAGAGACTCTTAAGAGTTGTATATCGCTCCTTTGATTCCCGATATTCTACGGAGTTTTTGTCCGGCGCAGGTTTTGGCAACTCACCGGTCAGGCTTTGCCAGGCCTTCTCATCTTTCTCTTTAGCGGCAAGAATAGCTGCTATATTGGAGATGCTCGATATGTGCCAGCCGCCGCAAAAGGAGCAGAAATAGCTCCTTTTAGGCACCCTGTCAAAATTGTCTTTGTTGAATTTTAGGAAATTATCTGCTTTGCTCTTTGACTCAAAAAGCATTTTGGGCCTTTGGCATCCTATGCAGAAATATCTATTCTTAGGCTTCATGATTATGTGAGAGTCGTTTTGTTTTGTGATTTTTACGCTTCCTTGCCACTGTTGCAAAGATATGGCCTTCAAGCGAGAGAAGCAAATATCTGGATATGTTATCCGTCAGATTTTTTAGCGGAGGAGATAGCGGCAAAGCCCGTCAAGGGTTTGGGATAGAACGGGCTGGCCGTTGCGCGGAGGGTTGATAGCAGTTTCTCCGGATGCTTTTTGGCGGGGTGGGGCGGTGGCTATGATTTTTTTGTGTAACTTTGCGGTTGGATCAACAATAATCATATCATTTTATTTATGACCAATCTGCGAACCATCATAACAGGCGCGGCGCTGGCCGTTGCCGTTTCTTCTTCAATGAACATCACAGCTGCCAATCCGAGGCCCGACGCGCTTTCGTCGGCCCCCGCTCCGTTTGATTATACGGTCGACCGCTTTGCCGACATCGAGGTGCTCCGCTATCAGGTGCCCGGCTTCGAGTCGCTCCCCCTGCGCCAGAAGATGCTTATCTATTATCTCACCGAGGCGGCAATAGCCGGCCGCGATATGCTCTGGGATCAGAATAATATCTACAATCTGCCTATCCGCGAGCTCCTGGAGTCGGTATATACTTCCGAGGCTACCGATCGCTCCGGCGACGACTGGAAGGCTTTCGAGACCTATCTGAAGCAGGTGTGGTTTGGCAATGGCATCCATCACCATTATTCGATGGACAAGTTTACCCCCGGCTTCTCGCGCGAATGGTTTACCGAGCAGGTGGCCAAGATTCCCGAGCCGATAGGGATGTTTGATGAGGGCAAGCCATCGTTTGATCTTCTTGCCGATGTGATATTCGATCCCGAGGTTATGAGCAAGCGTGTCAATCAAGCTGAAGGGGCCGACTTGATCGCGACCTCGGCCAACAATCTTTATGAGACCGGCCTGACCCAGGCCGATGTGGAGGCTTACTATAATGCGATAAAAGACACCACCGTGGCCAACCCCATCAGCTATGGCCTCAATACACGCGTGGCCCGCGACCCGCAATCGGGGCGCATCGTGGAGCAGCCTTATCGTCTTGGGGGCCTCTATTCGCCCGCCATCAGCCGCATCGTCGACAATCTGCGCGCCGCCGCCGATTATGCCGACACTCCTGCACAGCGCGAGGTGATCTCGAAGCTCATCCAGTATTATGCCACCGGTAATCTGGCCGATTTTGATGAATATTCGATCCTGTGGGTCGACGACACCGACTCGCGTGTCGACTTCATCAATGGCTTTATCGAGAGCTACGGCGACCCCCTCGGCATGACCGGCGCCTACGAGTCGATCGTCAATTTCAAAGATCTCGAAGCGTCGGGCCGCACCGAGACCATCTCGGCCAACGCCCAATGGTTTGAAGACCATTCGCCGGTCGATCCGCGTTTCCGCAAAGACAAGGTGAAGGGCGTGACAGCCAAGGTGATCACCGCCGCCATCCTTGCCGGCGACGCCTATCCCGCCACCCCCATCGGCATCAACCTGCCGAATGCCAACTGGATCCGTGCCGCCCACGGCTCCAAGTCGGTGACCATCGAAAACATCACCCGCGCTTACGACGAGGCAAGCCACGGCAATGGCTTCAATGAGGAGTTTGTGCCCGATGCCGCCACCCGCAAGCTGCTCGATAAGTATCTCTTCATCACCGACAATCTCCACACTGATCTGCACGAATGTCTCGGCCATGGCTCGGGGCGCCTCCTGCCCGGTGTCGATCCCGACGCACTCAAGGCCCACGGCTCCACACTCGAGGAGGCTCGCGCCGACCTCTTTGCCCTCTACTACCTGGCCGATCCCAAGCTGGTGGAGCTCGGGCTTCTCGACAGCCCCGAGGCCTACAAGGCATCCTACTACAAGTATCTCCTCAATGGTCTCATGACCCAGCTCATGCGCATCGAGCCGGGCAAGGATGTTGAGGAAGCCCACATGCGCAACCGCAAGCTCATCGCCGAGTGGGTGCTTGAAAAGGGCAAACCCGCAAAGGTGGTTGAGCTCGTGAACCGCAAGGGCAAGACATACGTTAAAATCAACGACTACGAGGCCCTGCGCGGACTCTTCGGCGAACTCCTTGCCGAGGTGCAGCGCATCCGCTCCGAAGGCGACTATGAGGCCGGGCGCGACCTCGTTGAAAAATATGGCGTGAAGGTCGATCCCAAGCTCCATCGCGAAGTGCTCGACCGCTACTCGCACCTCGACATAGCCCCTTACCGCGGCTTTGTCAATCCCGTCTACACTCCGGTCACCGATGCCGATGGCCGCATAACCGATATCACCATTGACTATACCGAGGACTATCCCTCACAGATGCTACGCTACTCGCGCGACTACTCCACTCTCAATAAATGATCAACGACCACCTGAATATAAATCCCATAGCGGCGCCAATCGACGCCGAGCCTGAACGCGCCGTTCTTATCGGCCTCATCACTCCCGAGCAGAATGAGGCCAAGGTAGCCGAATATCTCGACGAGCTCGAATTTCTGGCCGATACAGCAGGAGCTGTCACTGCCGCCCGTTTCACCCAAAAGGTGGGCGGCCCCAATGCCCGCACCTACGTGGGCTCGGGCAAGCTTGAGGAGATACGCGCCTATATCGAAGACAATGATATCTCTATGGCTATCTTCGACGATGATCTGTCGTCGAAGCAGGTGGCCAACATAGAGCGGGAGCTGAAGGTCAAGATCCTCGACCGCACTAGCCTCATCCTCGATATCTTTGCCAAGAGAGCGCGCACAGCCAATGCCAAGACACAGGTGGAGCTGGCCCAATACCAGTACCTGCTCCCGCGGCTCACCCGCATGTGGACACACCTTGAGCGTCAGCGCGGCGGTATAGGCATGCGCGGCCCGGGCGAGACTCAGATCGAGACCGACCGCCGCATAATCCTCGACAAAATATCGCGCCTCAAGGAGGAGCTGCGCAATATCGACCGACAGAAGTCGATGCAGCGCAAAAACCGTGGCAAGCTCACCCGTGTGGCCCTCGTGGGCTATACCAATGTGGGCAAGTCGACCTTGATGAATCTTCTGAGCAAGAGCGATGTGTTTGCCGAAAACAAACTCTTTGCCACGCTCGACACCACTGTGCGCAAAGTCATAATCGAGAATCTTCCATTCCTGCTCACCGACACCGTTGGATTCATCCGCAAGCTCCCCACCCATCTGGTCGACTCGTTCAAGTCGACCCTCGACGAGGTGCGCGATGCCGACTTGCTCATACATGTGGTCGATATCTCCCACCCCAACTTCGAGGAGCAGATCGAGGTGGTCAACCGCACCCTGGCCGATATATGCGACTCCGCCACCAAGCCGGTCATAATGGTGTTTAACAAGATCGACGCCTTTAGCTACACCCCCAAGGATGCCGACGACCTTACTCCCGCTACCCGAGCCAACCTGTCGCTCGACGACCTCAAGGCCACCTGGATGAATCGTCTGGGCGACAATGTGGTGTTTATCTCAGCCCGCGAGCAGCTCAACATCGACGAGCTCAAGATGAAGATCTACGACCGCGCCAAGGAGATACACGTGGCACGCTTCCCCTACAACGATTTCCTGTTCCAGCGCTACGACAATCTCGACGAGGAGGGGCAGGCCGAATCTACTCTTCCCGACGATATCTGATGAAATATTTCTTTTCGGCGGGCGAGGCCAGCGGCGACCTCCATGCCGGCGAACTGATAAAGGCAATAGCCGGCATCGATCCCGATGCCGGCTTCGCCTTCCTCGGCGGCGACTGCATGACAGCCGCCGCCGGCGGTATAAGTCCGGTGATCCACTATCGCGACATGGCCTATATGGGGTTTTGCGAGGTGATAAGGCATCTGCCCGACGTCGGGCGCAATCTCCGGCGGGCCCGCGAGGCTATTGACTCATTTGCCCCCGACGCGCTGGTACTGGTCGATTATCCGAGCTTCAATCTAAGGCTGGCCCGCTATGCCGCCTCGCGTGGCATAGCCGTCTACTATTACATATCGCCCAAGCTGTGGGCGTGGAAAAGTTGGCGCCTGAAAGCGATCCGCCGCGACGTCAGGCGTGTGTTTTCGATCCTGCCTTTTGAGGAGGAATGGTTTGCGGCGCGCGGCTACAAGGTGGATTATGTGGGCAATCCGTCGGTGGAGGAGGTCGACAGACGCATAGCCGCCACCCGGCCTCTTGAAGTACCCGAGGACGACCCCCGCCCGGTACTCGCGCTTATTCCCGGCAGCCGCAAAGGGGAGGTGAGATGCAATCTGCCCATCATGGCCGAGGTGGCGCGCCGTCATCCGGAGATGCGCCCCGTCATAGCCGCCGCCCCGGCTCTCCCGGCCGAGATTTACAACCGCTGGGGAGGGGCGGGGATAGAGAAGGTCGTGGGTGCAACCCTTGATGTGATGCGTGGTGCCCATGCGGCCCTTGTCACCTCGGGTACCGCCACACTTGAGTGTGCGCTCTGCTCAACGCCTCAGGTGGTGCTCTACCGCTCGGGTGGTTCCAAGATTCTCTATAAGCTCTTCCGACCCCTGATCAAGGTGCCGTGGGTAAGCCTCCCCAATCTCATCGCAGGGCGCGAGGTGATACCGGAGATGCTTATGTATCGTTGCACCCCCGATCTGGTCGATGCCGAGCTGACGCCGTTGTTGGATATAGGTTCGGCGTCCCGACGCGCTCAGGCCGAGGGCTATGCCGCCATGCGCTCCCGTCTCGGTTCGCGTCCGGCGGCCGACACGGCGGCCGGTATGCTCGTCGACGATCTACGCCGCGTGGCTCATGCCAACGGGTTGCGGGGAGTCGAAGCCTGAAACTCCTTGAGATACATCGGTGTGGCATAAGCCGTGTCGACAAAGTCGCGGCGTGCCCATGCGCGGTCGGCGAGTGCCTGCATCTCTGTTGCGAGAGGCACTATCCCCTCGATCCATAGAGCGTCGGGAAGGAGTTCGCGTGCCTTGTCGCTTCCGTCGCCAAATATCACGAGCCGTCCTCGCTCGCGCTCTTGCTCATAGCTCTCGGGCGACAGAATAAGTGGCGCAGGCTCCATGACCGGTTCCAACCCGAGAGTATAGACAGCTGTGAACACCTCCATGCGGCGGGCGTCGATCATAGGAGTCAGGAGCACTTCGCGTCCGTCGGCTTCGGCCTCGTCGAAAATCTCCGGATGTCCGAACATCACCCCAGTGGCCATGACCTCGAGAGTCGATAGGCCAATGAGCGGAATGCCGAGAGCATAAGCCAGCCCTTTGGCTTCGGAGAGCCCTATGCGCAGACCGGTGTAGCTGCCTGGGCCAAGAGTCACGGCCACAGCGTCGAGCTTCATGTCATGGTCGGCGGCATGATCCAGACACGCTTTGATATAGTCGGAAATCAGCGCTGCATGTTGCTGAGGCTCAAAAGTTTCATAATGTGCCAGCACGAGGCCGTCGGCAGTGAGGGCGGCCGAGCAAGCTGTGGTCGATGTGTCGATATTGAGTATGGTAGCCATGTCGGTGTTGAAAAAAATATCTGCAAAAGTACGCTTTTTCGGCGGGAGAGTTGTAACTTTGTGCAAAATATATCGGTAACGTATGCTATTATCAATGACCGGGTTTGGCAAAGCTACCATCGAGCTTGCCGGCCGCAAAATCATAGTGGAAGTAAAGAGCCTTAACAGTAAGCAGATGGACATCTCGATGAGGGTGCCCTCCATTTACCGTGAGAAAGAGCTTGAGCTTCGTAATCTTATCTCCTCGCGCCTGGAGCGCGGCAAGGTCGATGTGACAGTCACTCGCGAGGCGTCGGGTGCCGACGACGGCGTGAAGCTGAACATCGAGGCTCTTGCCACATACAAGCGCCAGATCGAGGCGGCCTCTGACGCACTTGGCATCGACACCCCGGCCGATTGGTTTACCATCCTCATGCGTTTCCCCGACGTGATTCATGCCGATACCACCCCCGAACTGGCGGGTGAGGAGAGCGCTGCGCTTATGTCTGCTGCCTCCGATGCCGCTGATGCCTTGATGGCCTACCGCAGGGTGGAGGGTGAGAAACTCGAAGAGTTTTTTGCCACGCGCATAGAGCGCATAGCCTGTCTGCTCGATTCGGTCGAGCCGTTCGAGATGGAGCGCGTCGACAAGATACGCTCGCGCATCACCGACGGTCTGGCTAAGATCAGCGTGGCCGAATACGACCGCGGGCGCCTTGAGCAGGAGATGATTTTCTATATCGAGAAGCTCGACGTAAATGAGGAGAAGCAGCGCCTGAGCCAGCACCTGAGCTACTTCCTCGAGACCATGGCCGCAGCTCCGGGTCAAGGCAAGAAGCTCGGCTTCATAGCCCAGGAGATGGGTCGCGAGATCAACACCCTCGGCTCCAAGAGCAACCATGCCGAGATGCAGCGCATAGTGGTGAGGATGAAAGATGAGCTTGAGCAGATCAAGGAGCAGATACTCAACGTGATGTGACCGTTGGCGATATGGAAGGAAAAATCATCATAATATCGGCCCCGAGCGGTAGCGGCAAGTCAACCATTATCGGCCGTCTCATGGAGCGCGGCAATATCGACATGGAGTTTTCGGTGTCGGCCACCAACCGCAGCCCCCGCGGCGAGGAGATCGACGGCCGCGACTATCATTTCCTCACCACTGAGCAGTTTCGCAGCGCCATCGACGGCGATGAGTTTGTGGAATATGAGGAGGTGTATCCGGGTCGCTACTACGGCACCCTCCGCAGCGAGATTGATGCACGCTGTGCCGCCGGCCACAATGTGATCCTCGATATCGACGTGAAGGGTGGTGTGAATGTGAAGCGCATCTTCGGCCCGCGTGCCGTGAGCATCTTTATCATGCCTCCGGGCATCGACGAGCTCCACCGCCGCCTCACCGGGCGTGCCACCGACTCGCCTGAAGCCATAGCCGAGCGCATAGGCAAGGCTGAATACGAGCTCACCTTTGCCGGAGAGTTTGACCATGTGGTGGTCAACGACAATCTTGATACTGCTGTCGACGAGGCTGAGACCGTGATCACCACATTCCTCGCATCCTGATGGAGCGCCGGACGGTGGTGGTGTACGGCGGTTCTTTCTGCCCTGTACACATAGGTCATATCATGGTTGGCGGCTATGTGGGCCAGTTTGTCGAAGGGGTCGATCATGTGATGTATATGCTTTCGGCCCGCAATCCACTTAAGCCCCCTTACCCAATGACCGACAGCGAGCGCCTCGCCCTGCTGAGCCGTGCAGTGGCCCCATATCCGTTCATGAGTGTGAGCTCACTTGAGCTCTCTATGCCTCGTCCCAGCTACACCATCGACACTCTCCGCCGTCTTGCCGCCGATCACCCCGACTCTTCGTTCCGTCTACTTGTCGGTTCCGACAATATCCTCGACATACACAGGTGGCGTGAGCCCGACGAGATTCTGTCGCGCTTTGGTGTGATGGTGTATCCGAGGCCGGGATTCGCCATCGATCCCGCCGCGCTCCCTCAGGGCGCCACACTGATCGAGGGCGCCCCCACGATGCAGATCTCCTCCACATTCATACGCGAGGGCATGGCTGCCGGACGCGATATGCGCCCTTTTCTTCCTCATGTCTGAGCAGCCGGAATCACGCCCTTGGCGAAACGTTTTGGCTTCCGCGGGTGTTGTATTGTTGCAATGAATTGAACCTCACTACTTTCCCCTCCTCATCCCTACTATCATGATTATAGCTTCGCAAAAACGTAAGGAAAACATAGCCGAATACATCCTCTACATGTGGCAGGTCGAGGATATGATACGCGCCAACGGTCTTGATATAGAGCGCATCACCACCAATATCATCGACAGGTATCCGGGTCTCGACGAGGCGCGGCGCCGCGAGATGAGAGAGTGGTATGAGAGCCTTATCGACATGATGCGCCGCGAAGACGTTGCCGAGAAGGGCCATCTCCAGATGAACCGCAATGTGCTGGCCAATCTTGTGGCGCTCCATCAGGCACTCCTTGCCGACCCCCGTTTTCCAGAATATACGGCGCTTTTCTATAAAACCTTGCCCTATATCGTAGAGCTGCGCTCAAAGAGCGGCGACGCTCCGGCCGGAGAGATCGAGACCTGTTTCAATGCCCTCTATGGTATGCTCATGCTGAGGCTCACCCACAAGGAGGTGACTAAAGAAACATCCGAAGCCGTGGCCGCCATATCGGCATTTATCGCCGCGTTGGCGCGTAACTTCCATCTCGACGAAGCCGACAAGCTCTTCCCGCCCAAAGACTGACAGTGTGGCCCACGATGAATCATCATCGTGGCACCGGCCAGCGGAAGCTCTTCAGCTCCGCGCGGCGTGCAGTGCCGTCGCCGCCGCAATAACGCGAGCAGAGGGCATGGAACTCTGCTGAATGGTCGAAGTGGGTGAGATGGGCCAACTCATGACATATGATGTATTCTCTCAGCCGGTAAGGGAGAAACACACACATGCACGAAATGCTGATGTGACGGTCGGCGCCGCATGAGCCCAGACGTCCCGCACCTGAGCCTACCGACCATCCTGCAGGAGCCACACCCAGTCGCGACGACACGGCAACCGCCTCATCGAGCAGGTGAGAAGCAAAGAAGCGCGCTGCATGGCGCATATGCTTGGCAAGGAGCTTCTCCACCCCTCTATCCGACGGGTCGAGCGCGCTCCCTATCGCTATCTCCACTCCGCGCCGACCGGATTCATCGTGGACTAAGCGCGACCTCACCTCGTCGGGCACTGCCGAGCGCCCAAACACTATAAAGAAATAATCGAAATCGATCCGCCTCCCGGGCTCAATATCGTAGGGCGAAGGCTTTGAAGCAAGCAATTTTACGGCCATTGTATCGAGAGCTCTGGTGGTCGATGCAACGTTGACGCCGGCCGGAACGGTGAGATGGAGCTGCACACCTTTCCAGCGTGCCGTGAACCTCCTTGCGCGAGGATTGACCGTCACAATCACGCGCCCGAGGGTAGAATGGTCGATATAGCCTTTGACCATCATGCCTGGCCGCTTGTGTCCATTCCCCAAAGGAGCTTGTCGCGGAGTGTATCCACAAATATTTTGCCCGACATGCGCGCGAGCCGGCAATTGAATGGAGCCTTGGTGATGCGCAGCGGAGTGCCTGCGGCGAGTGTAAATGAAGTGCCGTCGACACTGAGCAGGAAGGAATCGGCCCGCGAATGGGCCACTATGCTCACCTCTACAGAGTCGGGCACCACCACCGGACGCATTGTCAGCGAGTGAGGGGCTACCGGAGTGATGATGAACACAGGCGAGCGGGGTGCCACAATAGGGCCACCGGCCGACAGATTGTAGCCCGTCGATCCGGTGGGGGTCGCTATCAGGAGCCCGTCGGCACGGTATGTGGCCATGAAGTGGCCGTCAACTGCCGTGGCTGCCGATATCATCGAAGCTATATCCTTTTTCAATACCGCCACCTCATTTAGGGCAAACATGCGCATGGAGCAGAAGCCGTCGGTCGACACCTCAAGCATTGCCCGCTCGTCGATTTCGTAGCGGCGCCCGGTGATTATCCCGGCCAGATCTTCCGGATCTTCGAGGTGTGTTGCCGCGAGATAGCCCATGTGGCCGGTATTGATGCCCATCACCGGGATTCCGGCCGGGGCTGCTGCGCGTGCGGTGCGTAGCACTGTGCCGTCGCCGCCAAAGCTGAGGGCCAGATCAATCTGCGGGGGTGGACTGTCGGGAAGGGTAGCGTGGGGTGGGAGCGCGAAGTGGCGCGTGAGATAAGCCCCGAAGGTGCGCTCGAATGCGAGCGTCGTTCCGGGGCCCCCGATAATATCTCGATGAACCTCCTTATGAGGTCGAGATGTGGCTGCTGATACTCGTTGCCGTAGACGGCTATGCGCAAGGCTGTGATGGATTAATGGTTGTGGGTAAACAATGTAGGAGACAGAGGAGGGGAGAGGGGAGCGGCGTCATACTTCGAGGCGGCGCATAAGCTCGCGTATGCGGTCGAGCGAGCGCTCGTCGTCGATATTGCCGTAGGCCGATCGGGTATCGATCACCTCAAATCCATATCGGGCCAGCGAACGGGCCACGGCACTCGGGTCGCGGCGCCCCACGCGCAGCTCCACCACTATTGAGTCGGGGTTGCCGTCGGGCGACGGATCGGCCGTGATGTTGAGGTTGATGAGATGGGTGTCGCAATCTTCTGTGGCGCGGGCTATGGCCGACGCCGAGAAGTCGCTCCGACGGCACACGACAGTGAGCTCGCTTGAGTCATCGACCAGCGGGAACAGGCGGGCTGCCGACCGGCGAAGGTCGGTCAAGCGGGGGGTGGCAGCGACGCTGCGGGCGGAGAGGGTGTGCGTGGTCATTGATAATTTTTTGTCGGAATGGGAAATTCTGACTATTTTTGTCGTCGCAATGGGAAGCGACGCGCAAAATTACACAAATTTCTTTATGTGTACAACGCCTTGACCCTCGCCGGTGTTCCGTCACCGGTAGTCGGTGTGTCGCTTTTTGTTGTTATCAGCATATCTGAAATGACAAATCTTAGTGTAAATATCAATAAGGTTGCAACGCTGCGTAATGCGCGCGGCGAGAACCGTCCTAATGTGGTTGACTTTGCCCTCCACTGCGAGCAGGTAGGTGCCCAGGGAATCACCGTGCATCCACGCCCCGATGAGCGACACATCACCCGTGCCGATGTGTATGATCTCAGGCCCCTGCTGCGCACCGAGTTCAATATCGAGGGTTATCCCACACCCGAATTCATGGATCTTGTCACCAAGGTCAAGCCGGCTCAGGTCACTCTGGTGCCCGACGCACCCGATGCCCTCACCTCCTCGGCCGGATGGGATGTCGAGACTCATGCCGACTTTTTGGCAGGCATCGTCGATTCTCTTCGCGACGCAGGCATCCGCACCTCTATCTTCGTAGCGCCCGATGTCGACACTATCCGTGCCGCCGCCCGTGTAGGCGCAGATCGTGTGGAGCTCTACACCAAGCCCTATGCCGACCGCTATGCAACCGATCCCGAGGTTGCTGTGGCTCCCTTTGTCGAGGCGAGCCGGGCCGCCCATAATGCAGGTCTGGGCGTCAATGCCGGACATGATCTCAGCCTCGGGAATCTTGCTTTCTTTGCCTCGCGCCTTCCTTATCTCAACGAGGTGTCGATCGGCCATGCGCTGATATCCGACGCCCTTTATCTCGGCATCGACGAGACCATTCGCCGCTACCGTGCCTGTCTTGCGCCCAAGGCCCAGTGATCTGCCGACGCGTTCCATCCATCTGTCTACTTCTGCAATCCCATTCTCCATTCACGCGATTTACCTAATTCCACCGTAAAGCAATGCTTCAAGCCGTAGAATCGTTTCTCACGAATCGACCGACACCGTGTCTACCGTTGTGGCCACCGCTGCAACCCCAGTCAATCCTCTCCCCGTGGCCGAAGCCACAACCACCGAAAGCATCTCCCTCTGGGAGCTCTGCATGGAGGGTGGCTGGATCATGATTCCCCTCGCCATCCTCAGCATCATCTGCATATATATATTTGTGGAGCGCTGGCTCACCATACGCCGCGCCAGCCGTCAGGACCGCACCTTCATGGACCGCATCCGCGACTATATCCATCAGGCGAGCTTGAGAGCGCCACACGCCTCTGTGAGCGCACCGACACCCCCTCAGGCCGCCTGATCGCCAAGGGCATCAGCCGTATAGGCCGCCCCATGAACGATGTCCTCGTGGCTATCGAAAATACCGGCAATCTGGAGATCGCATCGCTCGGCAAGGCCTTCCATGGCTCGCCACCACTGCCGCAGGAGCTCCGATGCTCGGCTTCCTCGGCACTGTTATAGGCATGGTCGAGGCATTCTACAATCTTGCATCGGCCGGGTCGTCGGCCAACATCGACATCCTTGCAGAGTATCTATGAGGCTCTCGTCACCACTGTCGCCGGTCTGATCGTGGGCATCATAGCTCTCTTTGCCTACAACTATCTCGTGGCCCGCATCAACAGTGTCATGACCCGCCTCGAAGGCGAGACAATGGAATTTATGGATCTCCTTAACGAGCCCGCCTGACCGCCATGTCGCTGAAACGCCAATATGACATGACGTCGATCTTCTCGATGGCCTCGATGACCGACGTTATCTTCCTCCTGCTTATATTCTTCATGGTCACCTCCACCTTCGTGTTTCCAACGGCGCTGGAGATCAACCTGCCGCAGAGCTCCGAGCAGACAGCTATCAAGCCTGCCGTGAGGGTGTATATAGACGCTGACAAGGCCATGTATGTGTCGACTCCCGAGGTGATGGATCCGCAGCCTGTCGATTCCCTCCCCCAGCTCATGGGATTTCTCAGGGTGATCGAGCAGCAGGCCGTAGAGGCCGGCGAAGACGCCAACATAGCCATCTATGCCGACGAGAGCGTGACCTACGGCCAGCTCGTGGAGGTGTTGAATGCCGGGGCCGTGAATGGCCTCAAGATGGTGCTCGCCACCAAGCCCGCACCACTTCGGCTCTGCCAAAGGCTAATTAATCTCTTGACAATGGCCATGACAGACGATAAAAACAAGGCGACGGCTGCAGTGGCGACGGTGGCGTTTCATGCCGTTGTCGCTCTCCTGCTGATATGGCTCGGCCTGACTTATTCCGGCACCACGCGCAAGCACGACTGGCCCCCGGCCGATACGTCGGAGCTGCTCATGGAGGGCGAATATGTGAAGCTCGGCGAGACGCCCGTGCCTAATGTCAGCCCTAAGAAAACCCATGCTGCCGACGACCGTAAACCTGCGGCACCTCCCGAAGCCGACGATCGCTCAGATGCCGGTGAGCCGGCTCCATCTACGCCTCCTGTACAGACATCCAAGGTGGAGTCGCCTGTGAAGGTGAAGCCCGAACCTGTGCCGAGAAGAGCGGCCCTACCCAAGCGAGCTTGAGGCCCAGGCAAAAGCCAAGCGTGAGGCCGAGACCCAGCAGCGCATCAATCAGCGTGTGAGCTTCGGCAAATCAAATAGCGGCAAAGCCACCGGAAATCCTGGATCGCCCAACGGCAATGCCTCGTCGGGAGCCCTTTCGGGCAAGCCCGGCTTCAGCCTTGCAGGACGCACGCTCGAAAAGTGGAGCGCTCCCCGCGGACGTGAGACCGGAGTGATAGTGGTCAGCGTGCGCGTTGACCGCGAAGGAAAGGTGGTCGAGGCCAAATACCGCTCCGGCAGCGGAGCGGTGTCGACCGACGACGGTGCCCGACGTAGCTGCGAGCAAGCCGCTATGGCTTCGCGGTTCAGTGTCGACGCCAATGCACGTGCCGAGCAGATGGCACCATAACTTACCGTTTGAGTGACCCGATTCCTGCCGCCGTCACTCACCGTCCCACACATATTCATCTCCCTCTTCTCTCCATCCTGAAACAATGCACATAAACGCCCTGCGCTCACCGAAGCTGACCACACTCGTGGCTGCCTTGGCTCTGACATCGTGTGCCGACCGGCATGCGGAGTCGCCCGATGCCATGCGCCCGATTACCAATGCCCGCGATCTTGAGCGGGTCGATACCGTAGGGCCCTGGGATGTGGCACGACCTATGTCGGACACCACAACGCGCATGAAGGTGAACTATATGGGCAATATGCGAACAGTGTTCAACG
>PDYJ01000028.1_pt1 | contig 44605 bp, 20 predicted proteins | sample 1430841 | NCBI WGS metagenome assembly PDYJ01 (sample SAMN07237672, study PRJNA390542) | Gut metagenome, whole genome shotgun sequencing project. | isolation source: fecal pellets | host: Mus musculus | place: USA: New York, NY | collected 2016-10
ATCATACGGAGGTAACAGCTTTCATGTAATCAATGTGAAATATTGATATGCTAACTTATAAACGTGTACTCAAGTACATCCGTCCAGCCACCCACAACCAGAAAAAATGAGCAATTACGTTGTCTGTCATTATGCGAAGTGCTACGGCCCTCCTGTCAGCTACACCACCCACATCGAGAGGAGGAAGGCTGACGGTTCGGAGCACGTACCCTACAACATCAAGCGTTCCGACCTTACGAAGCATAACCGGGAGTTCATTCCGGAGGCGAAAAAGACCGGGCGCACCGCCGCCATCGAGAAGCGGCTCATGGCTGTAAAGCGTCAGATTGACAAGGAAGGCAACGAGTATGAGCGCAAGATCCGGAAAGACCAGGTGTGCTGCATCGAGATCCGGCTGAGCGCGTCGCCTGAGGCTATGGCGGAGATAATCGCCCAAGGACGGCTCTTGGACTGGTGTCGGGAATCGGTAAAATGGGCGCAGAGGGAACATGGAAAGGAGAACATCGTGAGTGCGGTTCTGCACATGGACGAGGAGACTCCGCACCTCCATGTGTCGCTTGTCCCGGTTGTTCAGGGCGAGAGCAAGAAACAGGCGACCACTAAGAAGAGGCTCGCTAAGGACAAGGAGATGGCAGCTGCCGAGGGAGCGGAGGCACCGAAAAAGAAGAGACGCTACAAGAAGAAGGCGGACGCATCGACATTGCGGCTTTGCGCCGACGACATAATGACGAAATCCGGACTCAAGCGGAGACAGACGGAATATGCCGAGGTTATGGCGCAGTTCGGACTTCGCCGTGGCGAGGAGGGTAGCCCGGCAAGGCATAAGGAGCTTGCGCAGTATTACAAGGAGCATTGCGAGGAAATGCACGTCCGGCTTGACGAGGTGCTTGCCGAGCTTGCAAAGGTGGAGAACCTTCTTGTAAAAAAGGATGCCGAGATAGAGAGCCGAGACAAGGTTATCCGGCAGAAGGAGGATGAGATTTCCGGCAAGGAATCCGAGCTTGCGGAGAAGAACCGGGAGATAGCCCGTCAACAAAGAGAGCTGGAGGAACTCAAGCCAAAAGTTGAAGAGGAGCGGAGCAAATTCGACACCTTGTTCACCGCCAACGAATATCTGGAGGGTGTCGAGCTTTCAGCCGACAGACTGCTGGCATCGTATGACAGCAGGGAGAAGGAAGTGCGGAAGATAGAAATGGAGGCTCTTGAACGCATCAACAAAGCCTCGATAAGTATCCTTGCCAGAAAGGACGTCGAGAGGCTGGCGAAAGAGAATGCCGGACTCAAGCTGCTCGTGTCAGGCAAGGATAGCGAGATTGAGAAGGCGAGGGGAGAGACGGAGAAGGAACGGAAGGCAAGGGAGGAAGCCGAGGCAGACAAGAAGCAGTTGGAGAAGACGGTATCGGGTGTACATTCGGCTTTAGAGCGGAGACATCCCGAGGAGACAAGGCTCTTGCGTGAGCTTGTCACCATAGGGGTGTCTGATCCGAAGTGTCAGGACTACATATTAAATGGTGGGTCGGTGACGTATAAACCGTATCCTTGGAAAGACCCCTCCAATGGGAAAAGGATTCCGAAGGAATATTGTCAGGAGGTCATAATCAAAAAGGAGGGAAATGGAAACGACTCTTTCATCTCCATGTGCGGAATGCGGATAGCCGACTTCTTCAAACATATATGGGCTAAGGTTACGGAAGCTCTCGGTCTGAAGAAAAAACAGGAAGAAGAGCAGCGCAGGCAACAGAAGCCGGAGTCTCCGAGGCGAGGCATGAAGATGTGATGTTGTCGGGAGGCTTGCCGCATAAAACCGTAAGGGGGATAGTCTAATACCCCCCTTCGCCTTGCTTGGGGATACTCATCTTGCCCCCCGATATCTTCTCGCTGTATATCCTCTCGCATCCGGCTTGCCGGAGACTGTCGCACTGTCCGTCAAGGTTCTGTCCGGAGGTCGATACCCTTGCATATCCTATGGTCATGGCTGGAATAATTGGTCACCGGTAACTTTGTCGTATATTTCGTCAGAATACATATTCCTCTTGACTCCGTTGGATGTTATAAGAGCTGGTGATATGAATTTTTTTGCGGGCATATATCGTCCTAACACGCTCATTTTGGTTTTCAAATTGTCATAGGCTTTTGAGGTCATTTCATATCCGTCTGGCGCATATTTCATTTCGCATACGCTGATCACATTGTCTGCCCTGTCGATAAGCAGGTCAATCTGGACACCGGGATGATAGTCGTTACCCTTGGTATGCCATGAGAAAATGTTAGCCATTATTCCGGATATTCCGAGAGCGACCTTTATCTGCCGGGTATGCAGTAGGCATACTCTTTCAAAGGACAATCCGCACCATGTGTTATAAGTGGGTGTTCTCATAAGCCTTACCCAGTATTCTTCATCGACAGCATGTGCAGACTTTACAAACTGATAATAGAAGAGTGTGTAGCAGTCAACAAGTTGATATATGGCATCCCTAAGCCTCTTGTCTGTATGGCAATATTTTCTGACAAACCCACATTCTATCAGGTCTTCCAGTATGCCGCTCAGTTGTCCGTTGCTTTCTAATTTACTGTTCTTTATTATTTCGTCTCTTGTCAGTCCTGATTTTTTTCCGGCTAATGCTTCCACTACTTTCAGATATTTTTCCGGTCGGTTGAAAATTGTGGCATATATGAAGTTAAATTCATCTCGTAGCATACCGTTTTCTTTAAGGAAAAGATTATTGATGTTCTGCCCTATGCTTTTTGAGGCATCAAGTTTAGACCAATAGTATGGAACTCCGCCCATAACCATGTAGCCTTCCAATATCATATTTCTGTTGAAGCCAAGTCCATAAGACTTGACAAATTCTTCGCATTCCGCCAAGGAGAATTGGTTAAGTCTGATCCGATATGTCACACGGTTATATAGTCCACCCTTGTTTCGGAATATCTTGTTTATTATCCAAGATGTTGCGCTTCCACAGATTATGAGTAGAATGTCTTTTCTTGCTGAAGCCCATCCGTTCCAAAAATGCTCAAATGCAGGAATGAATCTGGAATTTGGGGTATCCATCCACGGAAGCTCATCAAGAAATATTATTTTTTTTTTCTTGTCGGGACGCTATTATTAGGTCTTCGAGAAGATGGAAAGCCTCAAACCAGCTCTTGGGAGGTTTTGACTCGGTTGACAAACCTTGTCTTATCAGGTTTTGGTAAAATTCTTCCAACTGTTCCTTGTTTGAAATGTTCCAGACTCCGGTATATTGGAATGTGAAACAATTCTTGAAGCATTCCCTTATAAGGAATGTTTTTCCAATTCTACGTCGGCCATAAACCGCTACGAACTCGGAATATTCAGAGGCATAGGCTCTTTTGAGCTGCCTGATTTCTTCGGCACGTCCTACTATCATTGTAGTTGAATTTTTTGCAAAGGTACGAAAAATAATCGACATTTAGCCATAAGTGGTAAAAGTTTACCACTTATGGCTAAATGTCGATACTGTTAGTGGTTGATGAGCTTTGTTTGTTAGGCTGGAAAACGATTCATAGCTATAAGCAGAGAATTCAACCTACTTGTGGCTAAATGTCGTTCTCATAATGGATGTTCCGATGCTAAATACAGCTAAATTTACCACTGTTAAGATGGAAAAGACTGTGTATGGTGGTAAATTTGAGTGTTGAGAATTCTATTTACAGACCGACTTTTTGCCATAAGTTGTATTTTTAACCCACTTATGGCAAGAAGTCGATTTATGGAATCTCTAAAACCCAGTTGCTCTCACGAAAAGAGAGCTTGATTTAGATATGGGTTTTGAGACGGATATTTCCTTGTTTGAGGCAGTCTGAAGCCCTATTGCCGGACATTCTCAAAAACGGCCATTTTTAATACTATCCAGCTTAGAAAGAAATTGCTAAATTTAGTGCAGGAGAATAATCTATAGTCGAATTAGAATATAGATTATTTTTAATTGAAGATACAGCAATTGTTAAGTTAAGAGCTTTCTTTCTATAGTGGTAAGCACATGTTAGTAATGGAATACTGGATAAAGTCAATACTCCCCAGTAACGATAAGAGGAATACCAACTCCACCAGATCCTGATAGGCTATTTTGAAAAGCAGATAATACCACACCGAATAACGTTGTCGGGATACCAACACCTAATGCACTCCAACCGATTGCTCGTAAAGTTTTATATTTCTTCCATTCGTTACTATGTTTGTAATCAATGGGGTTGGAATGTTTATACTCCTGATTATGATACTCTAATTGAACATTAGACATATAAGGCGTTCTATCAGTAGTTTGAGCATGAGATAATATGCTCAAACTACTGATGAAGAAAAGTATGAATATTTTTAATGAAGACATAAGAATGTATTTTTATTAAATACAAATATACGGATTTTAATTGGAACGAGGTTCTATGATATGAAATATATCTGACAAATTGAATTATGAACGCTCTTCTATTAAAGCTATTTAACTTTTACTAATCCTTGAATATTGTATGTTAAACCATTTTCATCTCCTTGATGTACTCTTCCAACATATAGGAAATATGGCTCTGTTTGGAAAAATATACCTTTAGATTCCATATATAGTTGATATTCTACCATAGACTGAGTATTTTCTATGGAGGTGTTTTTACCATTGAATGTAATACGCCCGATTTTGTATCTGGTATTACCGTTTTCGTCCCCAAGATGCTGTCGTCCAACGATTACATATCCATTTGGGGCGATAAAATTAGAGGAACTTTCTTTTATCCATTCAGACCAACTCGTATCTATAACCTTAATTTCTCCTGACACCTTTGTTCCAGAAGAATTTATTGCTTTAAGAGAGGCATAAAGGCAGGTCGTTACTCCATTTTCATCACCGCTGTGACGTCTTCCAACCATAACCATATTGTCTGGGGCAACAAAACTGAGGCCATCACTCTCCATCAGTTCTTCACTGATGTAATAAGTATCAGGCACAATTATAATTTCGGAAGAGTTTATTATATTTGATAATATAATTTTGTTCTCATACCAAAAATTAAATCGTTTGTACCAAGGGCCTAAGGGTCCAGTTGAATCCGCAGAATTTCCAACTTCACCCCATGCTCCAGCAAATAATTTCCAAGGTTGAATAGACAGGGTTTCCATAAAATCTGTCACTTTCCATTTGTATCCAGACCTTGTTGTGTGATCTATTCCAACTGGAACACCTAAGATATCTAAATGGACATGATCTCCATATGTGGAATATAGGGCATGAGTTCCTCTTGCACAATATATAGTCAATTGCTCCCGTCCATTCACGTTTGATATTTCGAGCTCATTTGAGCTTCGATACCTCATAGGAACTTGGTGGAACCCAAAAGAAGTATGTTGGCTTAGCCATGCTCCTTGTATTTTATTATCTATTACTTTGACCATTAGGTGTTCCCAATCGCCTTGATGTGCTAATAACTCGACCCTATTGTATCCAAAGAAAAGCCATATATCAACATAGGTCTCCTTAATGCCATATACATTAAGATATTCGAGGATATGGACATATACAGGGACTTTTCCATTCGGTTTGGTATCTCCTCTCAAGTTGTCAAAAGGTTGAATGAAATAACCATCGTTATTTAGACTCATACTATCGTGCGGTCTAAGGTTAAAAAGTCTTTTATGCTTTTCTCTCGAATAACGATCATTAATGACATCAAGAGGTATATTGTAAAAGTTTGAGCTTTGATCATTACCAAAAACGAATTGCTTCTTATTCTTATCATATCCGGAGTCATTTCCATTTGGAATATGATGTCTAAATCGAGATAAGATAATGAAGTCAGAAGGAACCATTGGAAAATCTTCTTCTTTTTGTTCAAGGGATACCACAACATCAAACGGGAGCTTATTTGCTGGCAATTGTTTTTGACAGTAAATAGTCCCTAATCCGTAATAAGTATAGCCATTCTCATCTCCATAATGATGTCTGGCTGTAATGACTTGTTTGTCGCCACTATAGAACCATCCTGAAGTTTCTTTTTGGGCTTCAGAAACAGTATATTGTGAAATGTATGTTGGATATCCATTAAATTTGACAATGCCCGTGGCATATTGGGTCGGTGCATTTTCGTCATTGAAGTGTTTTCTTCCAACAATTACTCGATTAACTTCGGCATCAAATCCTAAACCACTACTTTCTTTTTGAACTTCTTCCCATTTAATATCCTCAACGGTTATTGTCCCCATTATCATTTCTCCTTTAGCATTGATTGCTTTTAAAGAGGCATATTGATATATAGTAGGGCCATTTTCGTCTCCAGTATGTGATCTTCCTGTCATAACCATATTAGGAGGACAAATAAAATCACTGTTACTTTCCTTGAAAGTCTCTGAAGTATTTCTAACATATGGTACAATCATAGTACCTTCAGGCGCAGGTTCTTTTATACTGGAATCTATAATAAGTTCTGCTGAGATGTAGAATGTTTTACCGTTCTCATCTCCTTTATGGACACGACCAACAATAACTCTTCTGGAGTCGGTTATGAACCAAGTTCCTGATGATTCTTTGAATGAGGCTGATGTGATTTCGTTTGTTGCCTGTGCTATAACCCCATCGGCTTTTACTACAGCAGTTGCATATTTCGTTCTTCCATTTTCGTCTCCTTTATGCCATCTCCCGACAATAACGCGATTAGAAGGTGCTTGGAACCCAGATCCAGAAGATTCTTTAAGCTCTGAACTCCAACGTATGTCTGTTACCTCAATTTTAGCCTGGACAATATTTCCATACTCATCGATAGCTTTGAGGGTTGCATACTCATACTGAGTTTGACCGTTTTCATCCCCCTTATGCCATCGACCGGTCATTACTGTGTTAGTGGGACAAAGAAATTCGATACCGCTGCTTTCTTTTATGGATGCAGATTTGGAGCGTACATTGGGTACTATATAAAACTTGTTAGCCATAGTTGAAACAGATTTAATGATATTTTAAATATAACGATATGTAAAGTTATTAAGTTCTATGAGCTGGTATAGACTTAATCGCAAGATTAATCTGTTTTTATTTGGATTATTAATGTTTTTTCACTATATTTGTACTTATATAAATACTTCAACATTTAACACATTTATTTATGAGTAGGATTTTTCAGTTTTATTTGTTAGCCATGCTTTGTGTGGCTGTGCAGTCCTGTTCAAACGATTCTTTTGACGAACCGATTGCCTTGGATAAGGATTTTCGTGAAGAACTTCTCTTGGATGAAGAGAGCCAAGCGGTTGCTAATGAAGTTAATCAATTAATCTTAGATAAGATATGCTTATCCTCTCGAACTAATGAGAACGTTAAATCGTATCCGGATTATTATGGCGGCTCTTATATAGAGCGCAACGGATACTTAACCATATTAATATCTGGGGACTCTATTTTTGGAGTAAGTCAGATTGTTAAGGTTACGTCGAATCCAATTGTGAAGTTTAGAAAATGTGATTTCTCTTATCAAGAATTATTGAATGTCTTGAATAATGTTACGAAAAGTTTGGAAAATGCATCGAACTTAGTTGGAGAAAATGTTACAGCGGCTGGAATAAATGATCGAGATAATACCGTTGAGGTTTTTATGGCAGATATCTCAGAGTATAATATTTCAGAATTCAGAAAGATATATGATCATCCATCAATAACCTTTCATAAAATGAGGGGTATAGAATATGAAGCATCTACCAGTGTTTCTCCTGCATATAAGTTATGTCTAACATCTGCATCGACTGACAAAGATTTTGGTAGTTTTGGCTTTAGGGCAAGAGATAAATCCAACTCCAAAATAGTTGGCTTTGTTACTGCTGGACATGTTATTGAGGCAGATGATTATTGTTTTTATAATCAGAAAACATTTGGTCGTTGTACAAAATCATATCCAAATGGAGCTAAGGCAGATGCTGCATTTGTTGTCCCCGACAATAGTAATATCACCTACGATTTAACGAATAATATTAATGGAGATACTTTAGCGGTATTATCAACCAAGACAAGTCTTCCTGGTGCTGGAACATATGTTAATATGTGGGGTGCAGAGTCGGGGCATCAAGGAGGCTATGTTAAAAACACGACCTATATAATATACAAGGATAAGAAGCCTCTAATATCTGATTTGGTTACAGCTGATTATAAAAGTGCAGGAGGAGATAGTGGAGGTATCATTTATACATATGTTTCAAGTTCTAAAACTCGATTTACTGTTGGTATTCATTTAGGCAGGGCTACTGATTCTAACTTGGCTGTTTATTCTAAAGCAGATAATGTGATGAATCTTTTAGGCGTTGAGAGGTACTAATGAAAGCCATTTATATCATATGTTTTGTTGTTGGTTTATGCGGGTGTGTGGATAGCGTTTCTCATACTCGGGAAAAAGTAGACCAATCAAATATTATTGTTGATGAGGATTTGTATCACAACGACTCAATTTATTTGATAGTGAAAGATAAGGACAAATTATCTTCATCTGACACTGTTAAAATTGAAATAATCAACAATAAAGATACTATTTGTTCAACAGGACAATATTACAAGATCGAACAACTGGTCGGTGACCATTGGGTCGCAGTCCCTTTGGGACCTGGAATATTCTATGATATTGGTTATGAGATTCAAGCTCATAATTCGAGAAAATTTGAAATAGATTTAAACGGAACTAAGGACGTTCTTCGGAAGGGTATTTATAGAATAAGTAAAATTGTTAAATTTAGGGGAGAAGAATTAGTTGTTTCAGATGAAGTTACCATACATGAAAAAAAATAGAGGGCTATAGCCCTCTATTTTTTTTCATGCCGTTTCAGAGACTGTTTATTTGACCTATATTGGTCGCTCTTAAGGTTGTTTCAGTTTATTTTATCTTGGTAGATTTAAATAAAACCGCTATATTTGCGGCAATAAAGCAATATAAAAATAAAACAATATTTATGGATAACAATAAAATATCCACCTTGAAAAGAATAATCGAGGATAACGAGATTCGTTCAGGGGAAGCAAAGGAGGTGCTTGAACACCACCTAAACCAATTGCAGAGGCTTGGAGCTACCCTTGAAGACAGTGTGTGTGGAATACTCCGTAAGGTGATTGCCCGGTCGGAGGCAGAGGAGGAACTTGAGAGAATGACAGAAGGAATATGGCGAAAATAATAGCGATAGCAAACCACAAGGGTGGTGTCGCAAAGACCACAAGCTGCGTCAACGTGGCAGCGGCTCTGGCGAAGATTGGTCGTAGGGTCTTGGTCGTGGATGTTGATCCGCAGGCCAATCTCACAAGCAGCTTCACTGATGAGAGTAAGATTGAGGCTTCCATATATGATGCCATGAAGGGTGCACCTGTCCCGGTCATGCACATCGCGGACAATCTCGACCTGATACCTTCCCACATCGACCTTGCCGGGGCGGACATGGTTTTCAGCAACAAGATTGCCCGTGAGCAGATTCTTCGGAACATCCTCGATGACATCAAGGATGCCTACGACTATATATTCATCGACACGCCTCCGGCTCTCGGACTTGTGACGATAAACGCCCTGACAGCGGCGCACAGTGTCATCATATCAATATGTGCGGAGACTCTTCCGTTGCGTGGACTTGTCATGCTCGATGAGATGATTGGCGACATCGCCCGAAGCATCAACCGTGGGCTTCATGTGTCCGGCATAATCATTGCCAAGTACAACCGCCGCAAACTTGACAACGCCGTGATCGATGCAATCCGGGCAAAATACGGGGACAAGATTTTCAAGACCTTTGTGAGAACCTGCGTGGCCGCTGCGGAGGCTCCCACATACCGACAGAGTGTCCTTGACTACGCTCCGGACTCAAACGCAGCAGCCGACTACATGGCGTTGGCAAAGGAGATAGACAGTCAGACAATATAAGAATAATAAAATAAATAAATATTACAATAAAACAATATTTATGGCAAAAAAGACATTGACATCAGGTCTGCTTGGCACCGTGACCGGATTGAGCAAGGATGAGCCGGAAGTTTCCACTGTTGCCGCTTCCGATACTCAACATCGAGATGAGAACTCCGACATGGAGATTGTTGACAGACGAAGACCGGGCAGACCCAAAGCCGGAGGAGCCGAGAATGAGGTAAACGTGACATTCAAACTTCCGGATTCGCTTGTTCAGGATGTTAGGATGCTTGCTGTTGTCGAGCGTACCACACAGAAGGAAATCGTGATTGCGGCTCTAAGGAAATATCTCGCAGACAGACCCGACAATAAATAAAGTAATATTGAAAACAATAAATAAAGATTACAATAAAGCAATAAAACAAGGGACGGAAGGTTTGTTCTTCCGTCCCTTGTTTGCAGATAGATTTGGCAGTCTCGGGGAAAGATGCTAAATTTGCTAAAAGTGTAAAAAAATTATATTGATAATATACGCCCCCCTGTAATGGCGCGAGGAACGAGCGCCTCACTGTTCAAAATTATATGTTATGGGAATAGACGGTTTTGATTTTGACTCGTTGACTGACGAGCAGTTCAATAAGTTTATCTGGTCTTTGGATGCTCTGAAGGCCAAGTTGAATCGTGTGTCTGTGGATGAGCTTGAGCGGGAGTTTGAGGGGAAGTCTGTTTATCTGTTGGAGAATGAACACTACGATCTGGTGGAGTTGGAGATTGGTGAGTTTGTCGATACTGTGTTTGAGAGGAAGACTTTGGGGAATGGTGAGGTCGTTGTGCCGTTTGAGGAGATTCAGAGTCATGAGTATCGGCTTTGGCTCAGTCAGAAGATGAGGAACAAGAGACCGGTCAGTGAGGGCGAAGCCCCCTTTCAGAAGTCCTCCCCTCAGATAGATTACAGTGGCTATCGTATGTGGAGGTACAATCCGGTTATATTTTACAAGGATGGGGGTAAGGCGAGACATCGGCTGATGCTTTTGGATGATGAGGAGACGTTGACTTTTTTGGAGAACCGAGAGTTTGCGATTATGTCCCCTGTGACCTATGTGGGCAGGACCAACTCTTACAGGAACGCTCGTTATCTCTATGCCTTTGCCATAGATTTGGATGGTGTGAGCATACATGAGGTGAGGGCGTTGCTTCGGGGGATGACAACGGGTGTCTATCCGGTTGCGAACATCATTGTCAATTCGGGGCATGGCGTTCATGTGTATTACCTGCTTGAGAGTCCTGTCGGGATGTATGAGACGCGTCTCAATGCCTTGAATAAGATGAAGGCAGGTCTGACAAGGATTGTATGGCTTGTGTCGAAGCTCGACACCCCGCAGGTGCAGAGTGTCGTTCAGGGATTCCGTCTGCCGGGTACGAAGACGAAGTTTGGGAAGCCTATAAGGGCATTCTGGAACCGTACTGCGCCTTTGCATACTTTGGAGGAGTTGAACAGTTTCCTTGGCATCTACAGGCTCTCTGACGAGGAGATAGGGCAGTTCAAAGAGAGGCATCCGCATAATCCGGCGAGGGTGACGTTGGCTGAGGCGAAGAAGCGTTGGCCGGAGTGGTATGCCTCACGTGTGATCGGTCGGAACCGTGTCGGGAAGAAATGGAACATCAACCGTGGTCTTTATGACTGGTGGCTTGGAAAGCTGAGGGAAGGAAGCGAGGTGACGGTTCATCACCGCTACTGGTGTGTGCTGACATTGGTGGTGTATGCTGTCAAGTGCGGTATACCACGGGAGGAGGTTCTGGCCGATGCCCTTGCATTGGTTCCGGCTTTTGACCGCAAGACTGAGACGGTTGATAATCCGTTCTCGGAGGACGATGTGAGAGACGCTATGAGGGCTTACGACGAGCAGTATTGCAAGTGGCCGTTAAGGGTCATAGAGACAACTACAGGAATCCGTATCGAGAGAAATAAGAGGAATGGGAGGGAGCAGTCTTTGCACCTAAAGATTGCTCGTGCAAGTCGGGATATTCAATCTGTTGCAAAAGGTAAGGAAAAATGGACTGACGGTGCAGGTAGAAAATCGGTAGAGGCTAAAGTCCGAGAATGGCAGGAACAACATCCCGGTTGCAAAAACAAGTCCCTATGCGCCCGTGAGACCGGATTGACAAGGCCGACAGTCCACCGCTGGTGGGACGAATCAAAAGCTGTATCTTCAGATGATGAAGAATGACAGGATAATGTTTGTATTTAGCCAAACAAATCCCGGTGTGCCGGTGTTATAGGTACAGTGCCATCGCTTGCGAGAGAGCAAATTTGAAAAATTTGCCATAGCTTAATAGGGCAAAATATTGTCTACGCCACCGCATCCACTCCGTTGGGACGCTATATTTAACCCTATTAAGGCAGGAGGCTTTGCCCCCTACAACCCCACAAGGGGAGTGGCCTCTCCCCTTTGAACCCCACCGCCGGGATGACCCTTCCCGGACCCACGGCCAAGGGCTTCCAGCCCCCGGCACCCCTGAGCAGGGAGTGACCCTCTCCCTGCACCCTCCGGCAAAGGGAACCGCTCTGCGGCCGCCGTTCCCCTTGCAACCCTTCCGGGCCGTATCCAGCATGATCCGGAGAAATCCTGCTGCCGTCATGAAGTCTTTTTATACCGTGTGTATGAATGAATGAACGTCTGAACGTTTGAACGTCTGAACAATCAAACAAATGAACGTTCAGACGTATGAACAAGTGATTGAATGAAGAATTGATTGACTGACTAATTAATTAACTTATTAATCGGACAATCGATTATGTGACTGACTGAGCAGGTGATTGATCGCTGACCTGACCAATCAGTCAATCAATCATACGGAGGTAACAGCTTTCATGTAATCAATGTGAAATATTGATATGCTAACTTATAAACGTGTACTCAAGTACATCCGTCCAGCCACCCACAACCAGAAAAAATGAGCAATTACGTTGTCTGTCATTATGCGAAGTGCTACGGCCCTCCTGTCAGCTACACCACCCACATCGAGAGGAGGAAGGCTGACGGTTCGGAGCACGTACCCTACAACATCAAGCGTTCCGACCTTACGAAGCATAACCGGGAGTTCATTCCGGAGGCGAAAAAGACCGGGCGCACCGCCGCCATCGAGAAGCGGCTCATGGCTGTAAAGCGTCAGATTGACAAGGAAGGCAACGAGTATGAGCGCAAGATCCGGAAAGACCAGGTGTGCTGCATCGAGATCCGGCTGAGCGCGTCGCCTGAGGCTATGGCGGAGATAATCGCCCAAGGACGGCTCTTGGACTGGTGTCGGGAATCGGTAAAATGGGCGCAGAGGGAACATGGAAAGGAGAACATCGTGAGTGCGGTTCTGCACATGGACGAGGAGACTCCGCACCTCCATGTGTCGCTTGTCCCGGTTGTTCAGGGCGAGAGCAAGAAACAGGCGACCACTAAGAAGAGGCTCGCTAAGGACAAGGAGATGGCAGCTGCCGAGGGAGCGGAGGCACCGAAAAAGAAGAGACGCTACAAGAAGAAGGCGGACGCATCGACATTGCGGCTTTGCGCCGACGACATAATGACGAAATCCGGACTCAAGCGGAGACAGACGGAATATGCCGAGGTTATGGCGCAGTTCGGACTTCGCCGTGGCGAGGAGGGTAGCCCGGCAAGGCATAAGGAGCTTGCGCAGTATTACAAGGAGCATTGCGAGGAAATGCACGTCCGGCTTGACGAGGTGCTTGCCGAGCTTGCAAAGGTGGAGAACCTTCTTGTAAAAAAGGATGCCGAGATAGAGAGCCGAGACAAGGTTATCCGGCAGAAGGAGGATGAGATTTCCGGCAAGGAATCCGAGCTTGCGGAGAAGAACCGGGAGATAGCCCGTCAACAAAGAGAGCTGGAGGAACTCAAGCCAAAAGTTGAAGAGGAGCGGAGCAAATTCGACACCTTGTTCACCGCCAACGAATATCTGGAGGGTGTCGAGCTTTCAGCCGACAGACTGCTGGCATCGTATGACAGCAGGGAGAAGGAAGTGCGGAAGATAGAAATGGAGGCTCTTGAACGCATCAACAAAGCCTCGATAAGTATCCTTGCCAGAAAGGACGTCGAGAGGCTGGCGAAAGAGAATGCCGGACTCAAGCTGCTCGTGTCAGGCAAGGATAGCGAGATTGAGAAGGCGAGGGGAGAGACGGAGAAGGAACGGAAGGCAAGGGAGGAAGCCGAGGCAGACAAGAAGCAGTTGGAGAAGACGGTATCGGGTGTACATTCGGCTTTAGAGCGGAGACATCCCGAGGAGACAAGGCTCTTGCGTGAGCTTGTCACCATAGGGGTGTCTGATCCGAAGTGTCAGGACTACATATTAAATGGTGGGTCGGTGACGTATAAACCGTATCCTTGGAAAGACCCCTCCAATGGGAAAAGGATTCCGAAGGAATATTGTCAGGAGGTCATAATCAAAAAGGAGGGAAATGGAAACGACTCTTTCATCTCCATGTGCGGAATGCGGATAGCCGACTTCTTCAAACATATATGGGCTAAGGTTACGGAAGCTCTCGGTCTGAAGAAAAAACAGGAAGAAGAGCAGCGCAGGCAACAGAAGCCGGAGTCTCCGAGGCGAGGCATGAAGATGTGATGTTGTCGGGAGGCTTGCCGCATAAAACCGTAAGGGGGATAGTCTAATACCCCCCTTCGCCTTGCTTGGGGATACTCATCTTGCCCCCCGATATCTTCTCGCTGTATATCCTCTCGCATCCGGCTTGCCGGAGACTGTCGCACTGTCCGTCAAGGTTCTGTCCGGAGGTCGATACCCTTGCATATCCTATGGTCATGGCTGGAATAATTGGTCACCGGTAACTTTGTCGTATATTTCGTCAGAATACATATTCCTCTTGACTCCGTTGGATGTTATAAGAGCTGGTGATATGAATTTTTTTGCGGGCATATATCGTCCTAACACGCTCATTTTGGTTTTCAAATTGTCATAGGCTTTTGAGGTCATTTCATATCCGTCTGGCGCATATTTCATTTCGCATACGCTGATCACATTGTCTGCCCTGTCGATAAGCAGGTCAATCTGGACACCGGGATGATAGTCGTTACCCTTGGTATGCCATGAGAAAATGTTAGCCATTATTCCGGATATTCCGAGAGCGACCTTTATCTGCCGGGTATGCAGTAGGCATACTCTTTCAAAGGACAATCCGCACCATGTGTTATAAGTGGGTGTTCTCATAAGCCTTACCCAGTATTCTTCATCGACAGCATGTGCAGACTTTACAAACTGATAATAGAAGAGTGTGTAGCAGTCAACAAGTTGATATATGGCATCCCTAAGCCTCTTGTCTGTATGGCAATATTTTCTGACAAACCCACATTCTATCAGGTCTTCCAGTATGCCGCTCAGTTGTCCGTTGCTTTCTAATTTACTGTTCTTTATTATTTCGTCTCTTGTCAGTCCTGATTTTTTTCCGGCTAATGCTTCCACTACTTTCAGATATTTTTCCGGTCGGTTGAAAATTGTGGCATATATGAAGTTAAATTCATCTCGTAGCATACCGTTTTCTTTAAGGAAAAGATTATTGATGTTCTGCCCTATGCTTTTTGAGGCATCAAGTTTAGACCAATAGTATGGAACTCCGCCCATAACCATGTAGCCTTCCAATATCATATTTCTGTTGAAGCCAAGTCCATAAGACTTGACAAATTCTTCGCATTCCGCCAAGGAGAATTGGTTAAGTCTGATCCGATATGTCACACGGTTATATAGTCCACCCTTGTTTCGGAATATCTTGTTTATTATCCAAGATGTTGCGCTTCCACAGATTATGAGTAGAATGTCTTTTCTTGCTGAAGCCCATCCGTTCCAAAAATGCTCAAATGCAGGAATGAATCTGGAATTTGGGGTATCCATCCACGGAAGCTCATCAAGAAATATTATTTTTTTTTCTTGTCGGGACGCTATTATTAGGTCTTCGAGAAGATGGAAAGCCTCAAACCAGCTCTTGGGAGGTTTTGACTCGGTTGACAAACCTTGTCTTATCAGGTTTTGGTAAAATTCTTCCAACTGTTCCTTGTTTGAAATGTTCCAGACTCCGGTATATTGGAATGTGAAACAATTCTTGAAGCATTCCCTTATAAGGAATGTTTTTCCAATTCTACGTCGGCCATAAACCGCTACGAACTCGGAATATTCAGAGGCATAGGCTCTTTTGAGCTGCCTGATTTCTTCGGCACGTCCTACTATCATTGTAGTTGAATTTTTTGCAAAGGTACGAAAAATAATCGACATTTAGCCATAAGTGGTAAAAGTTTACCACTTATGGCTAAATGTCGATACTGTTAGTGGTTGATGAGCTTTGTTTGTTAGGCTGGAAAACGATTCATAGCTATAAGCAGAGAATTCAACCTACTTGTGGCTAAATGTCGTTCTCATAATGGATGTTCCGATGCTAAATACAGCTAAATTTACCACTGTTAAGATGGAAAAGACTGTGTATGGTGGTAAATTTGAGTGTTGAGAATTCTATTTACAGACCGACTTTTTGCCATAAGTTGTATTTTTAACCCACTTATGGCAAGAAGTCGATTTATGGAATCTCTAAAACCCAGTTGCTCTCACGAAAAGAGAGCTTGATTTAGATATGGGTTTTGAGACGGATATTTCCTTGTTTGAGGCAGTCTGAAGCCCTATTGCCGGACATTCTCAAAAACGGCCATTTTTAATACTATCCAGCTTAGAAAGAAATTGCTAAATTTAGTGCAGGAGAATAATCTATAGTCGAATTAGAATATAGATTATTTTTAATTGAAGATACAGCAATTGTTAAGTTAAGAGCTTTCTTTCTATAGTGGTAAGCACATGTTAGTAATGGAATACTGGATAAAGTCAATACTCCCCCAGTAACGATAAGAGGAATACCAACTCCACCAGATCCTGATAGGCTATTTTGAAAAGCAGATAATACCACACCGAATAACGTTGTCGGGATACCAACACCTAATGCACTCCAACCGATTGCTCGTAAAGTTTTATATTTCTTCCATTCGTTACTATGTTTGTAATCAATGGGGTTGGAATGTTTATACTCCTGATTATGATACTCTAATTGAACATTAGACATATAAGGCGTTCTATCAGTAGTTTGAGCATGAGATAATATGCTCAAACTACTGATGAAGAAAAGTATGAATATTTTTAATGAAGACATAAGAATGTATTTTTATTAAATACAAATATACGGATTTTAATTGGAACGAGGTTCTATGATATGAAATATATCTGACAAATTGAATTATGAACGCTCTTCTATTAAAGCTATTTAACTTTTACTAATCCTTGAATATTGTATGTTAAACCATTTTCATCTCCTTGATGTACTCTTCCAACATATAGGAAATATGGCTCTGTTTGGAAAAATATACCTTTAGATTCCATATATAGTTGATATTCTACCATAGACTGAGTATTTTCTATGGAGGTGTTTTTACCATTGAATGTAATACGCCCGATTTTGTATCTGGTATTACCGTTTTCGTCCCCAAGATGCTGTCGTCCAACGATTACATATCCATTTGGGGCGATAAAATTAGAGGAACTTTCTTTTATCCATTCAGACCAACTCGTATCTATAACCTTAATTTCTCCTGACACCTTTGTTCCAGAAGAATTTATTGCTTTAAGAGAGGCATAAAGGCAGGTCGTTACTCCATTTTCATCACCGCTGTGACGTCTTCCAACCATAACCATATTGTCTGGGGCAACAAAACTGAGGCCATCACTCTCCATCAGTTCTTCACTGATGTAATAAGTATCAGGCACAATTATAATTTCGGAAGAGTTTATTATATTTGATAATATAATTTTGTTCTCATACCAAAAATTAAATCGTTTGTACCAAGGGCCTAAGGGTCCAGTTGAATCCGCAGAATTTCCAACTTCACCCCATGCTCCAGCAAATAATTTCCAAGGTTGAATAGACAGGGTTTCCATAAAATCTGTCACTTTCCATTTGTATCCAGACCTTGTTGTGTGATCTATTCCAACTGGAACACCTAAGATATCTAAATGGACATGATCTCCATATGTGGAATATAGGGCATGAGTTCCTCTTGCACAATATATAGTCAATTGCTCCCGTCCATTCACGTTTGATATTTCGAGCTCATTTGAGCTTCGATACCTCATAGGAACTTGGTGGAACCCAAAAGAAGTATGTTGGCTTAGCCATGCTCCTTGTATTTTATTATCTATTACTTTGACCATTAGGTGTTCCCAATCGCCTTGATGTGCTAATAACTCGACCCTATTGTATCCAAAGAAAAGCCATATATCAACATAGGTCTCCTTAATGCCATATACATTAAGATATTCGAGGATATGGACATATACAGGGACTTTTCCATTCGGTTTGGTATCTCCTCTCAAGTTGTCAAAAGGTTGAATGAAATAACCATCGTTATTTAGACTCATACTATCGTGCGGTCTAAGGTTAAAAAGTCTTTTATGCTTTTCTCTCGAATAACGATCATTAATGACATCAAGAGGTATATTGTAAAAGTTTGAGCTTTGATCATTACCAAAAACGAATTGCTTCTTATTCTTATCATATCCGGAGTCATTTCCATTTGGAATATGATGTCTAAATCGAGATAAGATAATGAAGTCAGAAGGAACCATTGGAAAATCTTCTTCTTTTTGTTCAAGGGATACCACAACATCAAACGGGAGCTTATTTGCTGGCAATTGTTTTTGACAGTAAATAGTCCCTAATCCGTAATAAGTATAGCCATTCTCATCTCCATAATGATGTCTGGCTGTAATGACTTGTTTGTCGCCACTATAGAACCATCCTGAAGTTTCTTTTTGGGCTTCAGAAACAGTATATTGTGAAATGTATGTTGGATATCCATTAAATTTGACAATGCCCGTGGCATATTGGGTCGGTGCATTTTCGTCATTGAAGTGTTTTCTTCCAACAATTACTCGATTAACTTCGGCATCAAATCCTAAACCACTACTTTCTTTTTGAACTTCTTCCCATTTAATATCCTCAACGGTTATTGTCCCCATTATCATTTCTCCTTTAGCATTGATTGCTTTTAAAGAGGCATATTGATATATAGTAGGGCCATTTTCGTCTCCAGTATGTGATCTTCCTGTCATAACCATATTAGGAGGACAAATAAAATCACTGTTACTTTCCTTGAAAGTCTCTGAAGTATTTCTAACATATGGTACAATCATAGTACCTTCAGGCGCAGGTTCTTTTATACTGGAATCTATAATAAGTTCTGCTGAGATGTAGAATGTTTTACCGTTCTCATCTCCTTTATGGACACGACCAACAATAACTCTTCTGGAGTCGGTTATGAACCAAGTTCCTGATGATTCTTTGAATGAGGCTGATGTGATTTCGTTTGTTGCCTGTGCTATAACCCCATCGGCTTTTACTACAGCAGTTGCATATTTCGTTCTTCCATTTTCGTCTCCTTTATGCCATCTCCCGACAATAACGCGATTAGAAGGTGCTTGGAACCCAGATCCAGAAGATTCTTTAAGCTCTGAACTCCAACGTATGTCTGTTACCTCAATTTTAGCCTGGACAATATTTCCATACTCATCGATAGCTTTGAGGGTTGCATACTCATACTGAGTTTGACCGTTTTCATCCCCCTTATGCCATCGACCGGTCATTACTGTGTTAGTGGGACAAAGAAATTCGATACCGCTGCTTTCTTTTATGGATGCAGATTTGGAGCGTACATTGGGTACTATATAAAACTTGTTAGCCATAGTTGAAACAGATTTAATGATATTTTAAATATAACGATATGTAAAGTTATTAAGTTCTATGAGCTGGTATAGACTTAATCGCAAGATTAATCTGTTTTTATTTGGATTATTAATGTTTTTTCACTATATTTGTACTTATATAAATACTTCAACATTTAACACATTTATTTATGAGTAGGATTTTTCAGTTTTATTTGTTAGCCATGCTTTGTGTGGCTGTGCAGTCCTGTTCAAACGATTCTTTTGACGAACCGATTGCCTTGGATAAGGATTTTCGTGAAGAACTTCTCTTGGATGAAGAGAGCCAAGCGGTTGCTAATGAAGTTAATCAATTAATCTTAGATAAGATATGCTTATCCTCTCGAACTAATGAGAACGTTAAATCGTATCCGGATTATTATGGCGGCTCTTATATAGAGCGCAACGGATACTTAACCATATTAATATCTGGGGACTCTATTTTTGGAGTAAGTCAGATTGTTAAGGTTACGTCGAATCCAATTGTGAAGTTTAGAAAATGTGATTTCTCTTATCAAGAATTATTGAATGTCTTGAATAATGTTACGAAAAGTTTGGAAAATGCATCGAACTTAGTTGGAGAAAATGTTACAGCGGCTGGAATAAATGATCGAGATAATACCGTTGAGGTTTTTATGGCAGATATCTCAGAGTATAATATTTCAGAATTCAGAAAGATATATGATCATCCATCAATAACCTTTCATAAAATGAGGGGTATAGAATATGAAGCATCTACCAGTGTTTCTCCTGCATATAAGTTATGTCTAACATCTGCATCGACTGACAAAGATTTTGGTAGTTTTGGCTTTAGGGCAAGAGATAAATCCAACTCCAAAATAGTTGGCTTTGTTACTGCTGGACATGTTATTGAGGCAGATGATTATTGTTTTTATAATCAGAAAACATTTGGTCGTTGTACAAAATCATATCCAAATGGAGCTAAGGCAGATGCTGCATTTGTTGTCCCCGACAATAGTAATATCACCTACGATTTAACGAATAATATTAATGGAGATACTTTAGCGGTATTATCAACCAAGACAAGTCTTCCTGGTGCTGGAACATATGTTAATATGTGGGGTGCAGAGTCGGGGCATCAAGGAGGCTATGTTAAAAACACGACCTATATAATATACAAGGATAAGAAGCCTCTAATATCTGATTTGGTTACAGCTGATTATAAAAGTGCAGGAGGAGATAGTGGAGGTATCATTTATACATATGTTTCAAGTTCTAAAACTCGATTTACTGTTGGTATTCATTTAGGCAGGGCTACTGATTCTAACTTGGCTGTTTATTCTAAAGCAGATAATGTGATGAATCTTTTAGGCGTTGAGAGGTACTAATGAAAGCCATTTATATCATATGTTTTGTTGTTGGTTTATGCGGGTGTGTGGATAGCGTTTCTCATACTCGGGAAAAAGTAGACCAATCAAATATTATTGTTGATGAGGATTTGTATCACAACGACTCAATTTATTTGATAGTGAAAGATAAGGACAAATTATCTTCATCTGACACTGTTAAAATTGAAATAATCAACAATAAAGATACTATTTGTTCAACAGGACAATATTACAAGATCGAACAACTGGTCGGTGACCATTGGGTCGCAGTCCCTTTGGGACCTGGAATATTCTATGATATTGGTTATGAGATTCAAGCTCATAATTCGAGAAAATTTGAAATAGATTTAAACGGAACTAAGGACGTTCTTCGGAAGGGTATTTATAGAATAAGTAAAATTGTTAAATTTAGGGGAGAAGAATTAGTTGTTTCAGATGAAGTTACCATACATGAAAAAAAATAGAGGGCTATAGCCCTCTATTTTTTTTCATGCCGTTTCAGAGACTGTTTATTTGACCTATATTGGTCGCTCTTAAGGTTGTTTCAGTTTATTTTATCTTGGTAGATTTAAATAAAACCGCTATATTTGCGGCAATAAAGCAATATAAAAATAAAACAATATTTATGGATAACAATAAAATATCCACCTTGAAAAGAATAATCGAGGATAACGAGATTCGTTCAGGGGAAGCAAAGGAGGTGCTTGAACACCACCTAAACCAATTGCAGAGGCTTGGAGCTACCCTTGAAGACAGTGTGTGTGGAATACTCCGTAAGGTGATTGCCCGGTCGGAGGCAGAGGAGGAACTTGAGAGAATGACAGAAGGAATATGGCGAAAATAATAGCGATAGCAAACCACAAGGGTGGTGTCGCAAAGACCACAAGCTGCGTCAACGTGGCAGCGGCTCTGGCGAAGATTGGTCGTAGGGTCTTGGTCGTGGATGTTGATCCGCAGGCCAATCTCACAAGCAGCTTCACTGATGAGAGTAAGATTGAGGCTTCCATATATGATGCCATGAAGGGTGCACCTGTCCCGGTCATGCACATCGCGGACAATCTCGACCTGATACCTTCCCACATCGACCTTGCCGGGGCGGACATGGTTTTCAGCAACAAGATTGCCCGTGAGCAGATTCTTCGGAACATCCTCGATGACATCAAGGATGCCTACGACTATATATTCATCGACACGCCTCCGGCTCTCGGACTTGTGACGATAAACGCCCTGACAGCGGCGCACAGTGTCATCATATCAATATGTGCGGAGACTCTTCCGTTGCGTGGACTTGTCATGCTCGATGAGATGATTGGCGACATCGCCCGAAGCATCAACCGTGGGCTTCATGTGTCCGGCATAATCATTGCCAAGTACAACCGCCGCAAACTTGACAACGCCGTGATCGATGCAATCCGGGCAAAATACGGGGACAAGATTTTCAAGACCTTTGTGAGAACCTGCGTGGCCGCTGCGGAGGCTCCCACATACCGACAGAGTGTCCTTGACTACGCTCCGGACTCAAACGCAGCAGCCGACTACATGGCGTTGGCAAAGGAGATAGACAGTCAGACAATATAAGAATAATAAAATAAATAAATATTACAATAAAACAATATTTATGGCAAAAAAGACATTGACATCAGGTCTGCTTGGCACCGTGACCGGATTGAGCAAGGATGAGCCGGAAGTTTCCACTGTTGCCGCTTCCGATACTCAACATCGAGATGAGAACTCCGACATGGAGATTGTTGACAGACGAAGACCGGGCAGACCCAAAGCCGGAGGAGCCGAGAATGAGGTAAACGTGACATTCAAACTTCCGGATTCGCTTGTTCAGGATGTTAGGATGCTTGCTGTTGTCGAGCGTACCACACAGAAGGAAATCGTGATTGCGGCTCTAAGGAAATATCTCGCAGACAGACCCGACAATAAATAAAGTAATATTGAAAACAATAAATAAAGATTACAATAAAGCAATAAAACAAGGGACGGAAGGTTTGTTCTTCCGTCCCTTGTTTGCAGATAGATTTGGCAGTCTCGGGGAAAGATGCTAAATTTGCTAAAAGTGTAAAAAAATTATATTGATAATATACGCCCCCCTGTAATGGCGCGAGGAACGAGCGCCTCACTGTTCAAAATTATATGTTATGGGAATAGACGGTTTTGATTTTGACTCGTTGACTGACGAGCAGTTCAATAAGTTTATCTGGTCTTTGGATGCTCTGAAGGCCAAGTTGAATCGTGTGTCTGTGGATGAGCTTGAGCGGGAGTTTGAGGGGAAGTCTGTTTATCTGTTGGAGAATGAACACTACGATCTGGTGGAGTTGGAGATTGGTGAGTTTGTCGATACTGTGTTTGAGAGGAAGACTTTGGGGAATGGTGAGGTCGTTGTGCCGTTTGAGGAGATTCAGAGTCATGAGTATCGGCTTTGGCTCAGTCAGAAGATGAGGAACAAGAGACCGGTCAGTGAGGGCGAAGCCCCCTTTCAGAAGTCCTCCCCTCAGATAGATTACAGTGGCTATCGTATGTGGAGGTACAATCCGGTTATATTTTACAAGGATGGGGGTAAGGCGAGACATCGGCTGATGCTTTTGGATGATGAGGAGACGTTGACTTTTTTGGAGAACCGAGAGTTTGCGATTATGTCCCCTGTGACCTATGTGGGCAGGACCAACTCTTACAGGAACGCTCGTTATCTCTATGCCTTTGCCATAGATTTGGATGGTGTGAGCATACATGAGGTGAGGGCGTTGCTTCGGGGATGACAACGGGTGTCTATCCGGTTGCGAACATCATTGTCAATTCGGGGCATGGCGTTCATGTGTATTACCTGCTTGAGAGTCCTGTCGGGATGTATGAGACGCGTCTCAATGCCTTGAATAAGATGAAGGCAGGTCTGACAAGGATTGTATGGCTTGTGTCGAAGCTCGACACCCCGCAGGTGCAGAGTGTCGTTCAGGGATTCCGTCTGCCGGGTACGAAGACGAAGTTTGGGAAGCCTATAAGGGCATTCTGGAACCGTACTGCGCCTTTGCATACTTTGGAGGAGTTGAACAGTTTCCTTGGCATCTACAGGCTCTCTGACGAGGAGATAGGGCAGTTCAAAGAGAGGCATCCGCATAATCCGGCGAGGGTGACGTTGGCTGAGGCGAAGAAGCGTTGGCCGGAGTGGTATGCCTCACGTGTGATCGGTCGGAACCGTGTCGGGAAGAAATGGAACATCAACCGTGGTCTTTATGACTGGTGGCTTGGAAAGCTGAGGGAAGGAAGCGAGGTGACGGTTCATCACCGCTACTGGTGTGTGCTGACATTGGTGGTGTATGCTGTCAAGTGCGGTATACCACGGGAGGAGGTTCTGGCCGATGCCCTTGCATTGGTTCCGGCTTTTGACCGCAAGACTGAGACGGTTGATAATCCGTTCTCGGAGGACGATGTGAGAGACGCTATGAGGGCTTACGACGAGCAGTATTGCAAGTGGCCGTTAAGGGTCATAGAGACAACTACAGGAATCCGTATCGAGAGAAATAAGAGGAATGGGAGGGAGCAGTCTTTGCACCTAAAGATTGCTCGTGCAAGTCGGGATATTCAATCTGTTGCAAAAGGTAAGGAAAAATGGACTGACGGTGCAGGTAGAAAATCGGTAGAGGCTAAAGTCCGAGAATGGCAGGAACAACATCCCGGTTGCAAAAACAAGTCCCTATGCGCCGTGAGACCGGATTGACAAGGCCGACAGTCCACCGCTGGTGGGACGAATCAAAAGCTGTATCTTCAGATGATGAAGAATGACAGGATAATGTTTGTATTTAGCCAAACAAATCCCGGTGTGCCGGTGTTATAGTACAGTGCCATCGCTTGCGAGAGAGCAAATTTGAAAAATTTGCCATAGCTTAATAGGGCAAAATATTGTCTACGCCACCGCATCCACTCCGTTGGGACGCTATATTTAACCCTATTAAGGCAGGAGGCTTTGCCCCCTACAACCCCCACAAGGGGAGTGGCCTCTCCCCTTTGAACCCCACCGCCGGGATGACCCTTCCGGACCCACGGCCAAGGGCTTCCAGCCCCCGGCACCCCTGAGCAGGGAGTGACCCTCTCCCTGCACCCTCCGGCAAAGGGAACCGCTCTGCGGCCGCCGTTCCCTTGCAACCCTTCCGGGCCGTATCCAGCATGATCCGGAGAAATCCTGCTGCCGTCATGAAGTCTTTTTTATACCGTGTGTATGAATGAATGAACGTCTGAACGTTTGAACGTCTGAACAATCAAACAAAATGAACGTTCAGACGTATGAACAAGTGATTGAATGAAGAATTGATTGACTGACTAATTAATTAACTTATTAATCGGACAATCGATTATGTGACTGACTGAGCAGGTGATTGATCGCTGACCTGACCAATCAGTCAATCAATCATACGGAGGTAACAGCTTTCATGTAATCAATGTGAAATATTGATATGCTAACTTATAAACGTGTACTCAAGTACATCCGTCCAGCCACCCACAACCAGAAAAAATGAGCAATTACGTTGTCTGTCATTATGCGAAGTGCTACGGCCCTCCTGTCAGCTACACCACCCACATCGAGAGGAGGAAGGCTGACGTTCGGAGCACGTACCCTACAACATCAAGCGTTCCGACCTTACGAAGCATAACCGGGAGTTCATTCCGGAGGCGAAAAAGACCGGGCGCACCGCCGCCATCGAGAAGCGGCTCATGGCTGTAAAGCGTCAGATTGACAAGGAAGGCAACGAGTATGAGCGCAAGATCCGGAAAGACCAGGTGTGCTGCATCGAGATCCGGCTGAGCGCGTCGCCTGAGGCTATGCGGAGATAATCGCCCAAGGACGGCTCTTGGACTGGTGTCGGGAATCGGTAAAATGGGCGCAGAGGGAACATGGAAAGGAGAACATCGTGAGTGCGGTTCTGCACATGGACGAGGAGACTCCGCACCTCCATGTGTCGCTTGTCCCGGTTGTTCAGGGCGAGAGCAAAGAAACAGGCGACACTAAGAAGAGGCTCGCTAAGGACAAGGAGATGGCAGCTGCCGAGGAGCGGAGGCACCGAAAAAGAAGAGACGCTACAAGAAGAAGGCGGACGCATCGACATTGCGGCTTTGCGCCGACGACATAATGACGAAATCCGGACTCAAGCGGAGACAGACGGAATATGCCGAGGTTATGGCGCAGTTCGGACTTCGCCGTGGCGAGGAGGGTAGCCCGGCAAGGCATAAGGAGCTTGCGCAGTATTACAAGGAGCATTGCGAGGAAATGCACGTCCGGCTTGACGAGGTGCTTGCCGAGCTTGCAAAGGTGGAGAACCTTCTTGTAAAAAAGGATGCCGAGATAGAGAGCCGAGACAAGGTTATCGGCAGAAGGAGGATGAGATTTCCGGCAAGGAATCCGAGCTTGCGGAGAAGAACCGGGAGATAGCCCGTCAACAAAGAGAGCTGGAGGAACTCAAGCCAAAAGTTGAAGAGGAGCGGAGCAAATTCGACACCTTGTTCACCGCCAACGAATATCTGGAGGGTGTCCGAGCTTTCAGCCGACAGACTGCTGGCATCGTATGACAGCAGGGAGAAGGAAGTGCGGAAGATAGAAATGGAGGCTCTTGAACGCATCAACAAAGCCTCGATAAGTATCCTTGCCAGAAAGGACGTCGAGAGGCTGGCGAAAGAGAATGCCGGACTCAAGCTGCTCGTGTCAGGCAAGGATAGCGAGATTGAGAAGGCGAGGGGAGAGACGGAGAAGGAACGGAAGGCAAGGGAGGAAGCCGAGGCAGACAAGAAGCAGTTGGAGAAGACGTATCGGGTGTACATTCGGCTTTTAGAGCGGAGACATCCCGAGGAGACAAGGCTCTTGCGTGAGCTTGTCACCATAGGGGTGTCTGATCCGAAGTGTCAGGACTACATATTAAATGGTGGGTCGGTGACGTATAAACCGTATCCTTGGAAAGACCCCTCCAATGGGAAAAGGATTCCGAAGGAATATTGTCAGGAGGTCATAATCAAAAAGGAGGGAAATGGAAACGACTCTTTCATCTCCATGTGCGGAATGCGGATAGCCGACTTCTTCAAACATATATGGGCTAAGGTTACGGAAGCTCTCGGTCTGAAGAAAAAACAGGAAGAAGAGCAGCGCAGGCAACAGAAGCCGGAGTCTCCGAGGCGAGGCATGAAGATGTGATGTTGTCGGGAGGCTTGCCGCATAAAACCGTAAGGGGGATAGTCTAATACCCCCCTTCGCCTTGCTTGGGGATACTCATCTTGCCCCCCGATATCTTCTCGCTGTATATCCTCTCGCATCCGGCTTGCCGGAGACTGTCGCACTGTCCGTCAAGGTTCTGTCCGGAGGTCGATACCCTTGCATATCCTATGGTCATGGCTGGAATAATTGGTCACCGGTAACTTTGTCGTATATTTCGTCAGAATACATATTCCTCTTGACTCCGTTGGATGTTATAAGAGCTGGTGATATGAATTTTTTTGCGGGCATATATCGTCCTAACACGCTCATTTTGGTTTTCAAATTGTCATAGGCTTTTGAGGTCATTTCATATCCGTCTGGCGCATATTTCATTTCGCATACGCTGATCACATTGTCTGCCCTGTCGATAAGCAGGTCAATCTGGACACCGGGATGATAGTCGTTACCCTTGGTATGCCATGAGAAAATGTTAGCCATTATTCCGGATATTCCGAGAGCGACCTTTATCTGCCGGGTATGCAGTAGGCATACTCTTTCAAAGGACAATCCGCACCATGTGTTATAAGTGGGTGTTCTCATAAGCCTTACCCAGTATTCTTCATCGACAGCATGTGCAGACTTTACAAACTGATAATAGAAGAGTGTGTAGCAGTCAACAAGTTGATATATGGCATCCCTAAGCCTCTTGTCTGTATGGCAATATTTTCTGACAAACCCACATTCTATCAGGTCTTCCAGTATGCCGCTCAGTTGTCCGTTGCTTTCTAATTTACTGTTCTTTATTATTTCGTCTCTTGTCAGTCCTGATTTTTTTCCGGCTAATGCTTCCACTACTTTCAGATATTTTTCCGGTCGGTTGAAAATTGTGGCATATATGAAGTTAAATTCATCTCGTAGCATACCGTTTTCTTTAAGGAAAAGATTATTGATGTTCTGCCCTATGCTTTTTGAGGCATCAAGTTTAGACCAATAGTATGGAACTCCGCCCATAACCATGTAGCCTTCCAATATCATATTTCTGTTGAAGCCAAGTCCATAAGACTTGACAAATTCTTCGCATTCCGCCAAGGAGAATTGGTTAAGTCTGATCCGATATGTCACACGGTTATATAGTCCACCCTTGTTTCGGAATATCTTGTTTATTATCCAAGATGTTGCGCTTCCACAGATTATGAGTAGAATGTCTTTTCTTGCTGAAGCCCATCCGTTCCAAAAATGCTCAAATGCAGGAATGAATCTGGAATTTGGGGTATCCATCCACGGAAGCTCATCAAGAAATATTATTTTTTTTTCTTGTCGGGACGCTATTATTAGGTCTTCGAGAAGATGGAAAGCCTCAAACCAGCTCTTGGGAGGTTTTGACTCGGTTGACAAACCTTGTCTTATCAGGTTTTGGTAAAATTCTTCCAACTGTTCCTTGTTTGAAATGTTCCAGACTCCGGTATATTGGAATGTGAAACAATTCTTGAAGCATTCCCTTATAAGGAATGTTTTTCCAATTCTACGTCGGCCATAAACCGCTACGAACTCGGAATATTCAGAGGCATAGGCTCTTTTGAGCTGCCTGATTTCTTCGGCACGTCCTACTATCATTGTAGTTGAATTTTTTGCAAAGGTACGAAAAATAATCGACATTTAGCCATAAGTGGTAAAAGTTTACCACTTATGGCTAAATGTCGATACTGTTAGTGGTTGATGAGCTTTGTTTGTTAGGCTGGAAAACGATTCATAGCTATAAGCAGAGAATTCAACCTACTTGTGGCTAAATGTCGTTCTCATAATGGATGTTCCGATGCTAAATACAGCTAAATTTACCACTGTTAAGATGGAAAAGACTGTGTATGGTGGTAAATTTGAGTGTTGAGAATTCTATTTACAGACCGACTTTTTGCCATAAGTTGTATTTTAACCCACTTATGGCAAGAAGTCGATTTATGGAATCTCTAAAACCCAGTTGCTCTCACGAAAAGAGAGCTTGATTTAGATATGGGTTTTGAGACGGATATTTCCTTGTTTGAGGCAGTCTGAAGCCCTATTGCCGGACATTCTCAAAAACGGCCATTTTTAATACTATCCAGCTTAGAAAGAAATTGCTAAATTTAGTGCAGGAGAATAATCTATAGTCGAATTAGAATATAGATTATTTTTAATTGAAGATACAGCAATTGTTAAGTTAAGAGCTTTCTTTCTATAGTGGTAAGCACATGTTAGTAATGGAATACTGGATAAAGTCAATACTCCCCAGTAACGATAAGAGGAATACCAACTCCACCAGATCCTGATAGGCTATTTTGAAAAGCAGATAATACCACACCGAATAACGTTGTCGGGATACCAACACCTAATGCACTCCAACCGATTGCTCGTAAAGTTTTATATTTCTTCCATTCGTTACTATGTTTGTAATCAATGGGGTTGGAATGTTTATACTCCTGATTATGATACTCTAATTGAACATTAGACATATAAGGCGTTCTATCAGTAGTTTGAGCATGAGATAATATGCTCAAACTACTGATGAAGAAAAGTATGAATATTTTTAATGAAGACATAAGAATGTATTTTTATTAAATACAAATATACGGATTTTAATTGGAACGAGGTTCTATGATATGAAATATATCTGACAAATTGAATTATGAACGCTCTTCTATTAAAGCTATTTAACTTTTACTAATCCTTGAATATTGTATGTTAAACCATTTTCATCTCCTTGATGTACTCTTCCAACATATAGGAAATATGGCTCTGTTTGGAAAAATATACCTTTAGATTCCATATATAGTTGATATTCTACCATAGACTGAGTATTTTCTATGGAGGTGTTTTTACCATTGAATGTAATACGCCCGATTTTGTATCTGGTATTACCGTTTTCGTCCCCAAGATGCTGTCGTCCAACGATTACATATCCATTTGGGGCGATAAAATTAGAGGAACTTTCTTTTATCCATTCAGACCAACTCGTATCTATAACCTTAATTTCTCCTGACACCTTTGTTCCAGAAGAATTTATTGCTTTAAGAGAGGCATAAAGGCAGGTCGTTACTCCATTTTCATCACCGCTGTGACGTCTTCCAACCATAACCATATTGTCTGGGGCAACAAAACTGAGGCCATCACTCTCCATCAGTTCTTCACTGATGTAATAAGTATCAGGCACAATTATAATTTCGGAAGAGTTTATTATATTTGATAATATAATTTTGTTCTCATACCAAAAATTAAATCGTTTGTACCAAGGGCCTAAGGGTCCAGTTGAATCCGCAGAATTTCCAACTTCACCCCATGCTCCAGCAAATAATTTCCAAGGTTGAATAGACAGGGTTTCCATAAAATCTGTCACTTTCCATTTGTATCCAGACCTTGTTGTGTGATCTATTCCAACTGGAACACCTAAGATATCTAAATGGACATGATCTCCATATGTGGAATATAGGGCATGAGTTCCTCTTGCACAATATATAGTCAATTGCTCCCGTCCATTCACGTTTGATATTTCGAGCTCATTTGAGCTTCGATACCTCATAGGAACTTGGTGGAACCCAAAAGAAGTATGTTGGCTTAGCCATGCTCCTTGTATTTTATTATCTATTACTTTGACCATTAGGTGTTCCCAATCGCCTTGATGTGCTAATAACTCGACCCTATTGTATCCAAAGAAAAGCCATATATCAACATAGGTCTCCTTAATGCCATATACATTAAGATATTCGAGGATATGGACATATACAGGGACTTTTCCATTCGGTTTGGTATCTCCTCTCAAGTTGTCAAAAGGTTGAATGAAATAACCATCGTTATTTAGACTCATACTATCGTGCGGTCTAAGGTTAAAAAGTCTTTTATGCTTTTCTCTCGAATAACGATCATTAATGACATCAAGAGGTATATTGTAAAAGTTTGAGCTTTGATCATTACCAAAAACGAATTGCTTCTTATTCTTATCATATCCGGAGTCATTTCCATTTGGAATATGATGTCTAAATCGAGATAAGATAATGAAGTCAGAAGGAACCATTGGAAAATCTTCTTCTTTTTGTTCAAGGGATACCACAACATCAAACGGGAGCTTATTTGCTGGCAATTGTTTTTGACAGTAAATAGTCCCTAATCCGTAATAAGTATAGCCATTCTCATCTCCATAATGATGTCTGGCTGTAATGACTTGTTTGTCGCCACTATAGAACCATCCTGAAGTTTCTTTTTGGGCTTCAGAAACAGTATATTGTGAAATGTATGTTGGATATCCATTAAATTTGACAATGCCCGTGGCATATTGGGTCGGTGCATTTTCGTCATTGAAGTGTTTTCTTCCAACAATTACTCGATTAACTTCGGCATCAAATCCTAAACCACTACTTTCTTTTTGAACTTCTTCCCATTTAATATCCTCAACGGTTATTGTCCCCATTATCATTTCTCCTTTAGCATTGATTGCTTTTAAAGAGGCATATTGATATATAGTAGGGCCATTTTCGTCTCCAGTATGTGATCTTCCTGTCATAACCATATTAGGAGGACAAATAAAATCACTGTTACTTTCCTTGAAAGTCTCTGAAGTATTTCTAACATATGGTACAATCATAGTACCTTCAGGCGCAGGTTCTTTTATACTGGAATCTATAATAAGTTCTGCTGAGATGTAGAATGTTTTACCGTTCTCATCTCCTTTATGGACACGACCAACAATAACTCTTCTGGAGTCGGTTATGAACCAAGTTCCTGATGATTCTTTGAATGAGGCTGATGTGATTTCGTTTGTTGCCTGTGCTATAACCCCATCGGCTTTTACTACAGCAGTTGCATATTTCGTTCTTCCATTTTCGTCTCCTTTATGCCATCTCCCGACAATAACGCGATTAGAAGGTGCTTGGAACCCAGATCCAGAAGATTCTTTAAGCTCTGAACTCCAACGTATGTCTGTTACCTCAATTTTAGCCTGGACAATATTTCCATACTCATCGATAGCTTTGAGGGTTGCATACTCATACTGAGTTTGACCGTTTTCATCCCCCTTATGCCATCGACCGGTCATTACTGTGTTAGTGGGACAAAGAAATTCGATACCGCTGCTTTCTTTTATGGATGCAGATTTGGAGCGTACATTGGGTACTATATAAAACTTGTTAGCCATAGTTGAAACAGATTTAATGATATTTTAAATATAACGATATGTAAAGTTATTAAGTTCTATGAGCTGGTATAGACTTAATCGCAAGATTAATCTGTTTTTATTTGGATTATTAATGTTTTTTCACTATATTTGTACTTATATAAATACTTCAACATTTAACACATTTATTTATGAGTAGGATTTTTCAGTTTTATTTGTTAGCCATGCTTTGTGTGGCTTAATGTGATGAATCTTTTAGGCGTTGAGAGGTACTAATGAAAGCCATTTATATCATATGTTTTGTTGTTGGTTTATGCGGGTGTGTGGATAGCGTTTCTCATACTCGGGAAAAAGTAGACCAATCAAATATTATTGTTGATGAGGATTTGTATCACAACGACTCAATTTATTTGATAGTGAAAGATAAGGACAAATTATCTTCATCTGACACTGTTAAAATTGAAATAAATCAACAATAAAGATACTATTTGTTCAACAGGACAATATTACAAGATCGAACAACTGGTCGGTGACCATTGGGTCGCAGTCCCTTTGGGACCTGGAATATTCTATGATATTGGTTATGAGATTCAAGCTCATAATTCGAGAAAATTTGAAATAGATTTAAACGGAACTAAGGACGTTCTTCGGAAGGGTATTTATAGAATAAGTAAAATTGTTAAATTTAGGGGAGAAGAATTAGTTGTTTCAGATGAAGTTACCATACATGAAAAAAAATAGAGGGCTATAGCCCTCTATTTTTTTTCATGCCGTTTCAGAGACTGTTTATTTGACCTATATTGGTCGCTCTTAAGGTTGTTTCAGTTTATTTTATCTTGGTAGATTTAAATAAAACCGCTATATTTGCGGCAATAAAGCAATATAAAAATAAAACAATATTTATGGATAACAATAAAATATCCACCTTGAAAAGAATAATCGAGGATAACGAGATTCGTTCAGGGGAAGCAAAGGAGGTGCTTGAACACCACCTAAACCAATTGCAGAGGCTTGGAGCTACCCTTGAAGACAGTGTGTGTGGAATACTCCGTAAGGTGATTGCCCGGTCGGAGGCAGAGGAGGAACTTGAGAGAATGACAGAAGGAATATGGCGAAAATAATAGCGATAGCAAACCACAAGGGTGGTGTCGCAAAGACCACAAGCTGCGTCAACGTGGCAGCGGCTCTGGCGAAGATTGGTCGTAGGGTCTTGGTCGTGGATGTTGATCCGCAGGCCAATCTCACAAGCAGCTTCACTGATGAGAGTAAGATTGAGGCTTCCATATATGATGCCATGAAGGGTGCACCTGTCCCGGTCATGCACATCGCGGACAATCTCGACCTGATACCTTCCCACATCGACCTTGCCGGGGCGGACATGGTTTTCAGCAACAAGATTGCCCGTGAGCAGATTCTTCGGAACATCCTCGATGACATCAAGGATGCCTACGACTATATATTCATCGACACGCCTCCGGCTCTCGGACTTGTGACGATAAACGCCCTGACAGCGGCGCACAGTGTCATCATATCAATATGTGCGGAGACTCTTCCGTTGCGTGGACTTGTCATGCTCGATGAGATGATTGGCGACATCGCCCGAAGCATCAACCGTGGGCTTCATGTGTCCGGCATAATCATTGCCAAGTACAACCGCCGCAAACTTGACAACGCCGTGATCGATGCAATCCGGGCAAAATACGGGGACAAGATTTTCAAGACCTTTGTGAGAACCTGCGTGGCCGCTGCGGAGGCTCCCACATACCGACAGAGTGTCCTTGACTACGCTCCGGACTCAAACGCAGCAGCCGACTACATGGCGTTGGCAAAGGAGATAGACAGTCAGACAATATAAGAATAATAAAATAAATAAATATTACAATAAAACAATATTTATGGCAAAAAAGACATTGACATCAGGTCTGCTTGGCACCGTGACCGGATTGAGCAAGGATGAGCCGGAAGTTTCCACTGTTGCCGCTTCCGATACTCAACATCGAGATGAGAACTCCGACATGGAGATTGTTGACAGACGAAGACCGGGCAGACCCAAAGCCGGAGGAGCCGAGAATGAGGTAAACGTGACATTCAAACTTCCGGATTCGCTTGTTCAGGATGTTAGGATGCTTGCTGTTGTCGAGCGTACCACACAGAAGGAAATCGTGATTGCGGCTCTAAGGAAATATCTCGCAGACAGACCCGACAATAAATAAAGTAATATTGAAAACAATAAATAAAGATTACAATAAAGCAATAAAACAAGGGACGGAAGGTTTGTTCTTCCGTCCCTTGTTTGCAGATAGATTTGGCAGTCTCGGGGAAAGATGCTAAATTTGCTAAAAGTGTAAAAAAATTATATTGATAATATACGCCCCCCTGTAATGGCGCGAGGAACGAGCGCCTCACTGTTCAAAATTATATGTTATGGGAATAGACGGTTTTGATTTTGACTCGTTGACTGACGAGCAGTTCAATAAGTTTATCTGGTCTTTGGATGCTCTGAAGGCCAAGTTGAATCGTGTGTCTGTGGATGAGCTTGAGCGGGAGTTTGAGGGGAAGTCTGTTTATCTGTTGGAGAATGAACACTACGATCTGGTGGAGTTGGAGATTGGTGAGTTTGTCGATACTGTGTTTGAGAGGAAGACTTTGGGGAATGGTGAGGTCGTTGTGCCGTTTGAGGAGATTCAGAGTCATGAGTATCGGCTTTGGCTCAGTCAGAAGATGAGGAACAAGAGACCGGTCAGTGAGGGCGAAGCCCCCTTTCAGAAGTCCTCCCCTCAGATAGATTACAGTGGCTATCGTATGTGGAGGTACAATCCGGTTATATTTTACAAGGATGGGGGTAAGGCGAGACATCGGCTGATGCTTTTGGATGATGAGGAGACGTTGACTTTTTTGGAGAACCGAGAGTTTGCGATTATGTCCCCTGTGACCTATGTGGGCAGGACCAACTCTTACAGGAACGCTCGTTATCTCTATGCCTTTGCCATAGATTTGGATGGTGTGAGCATACATGAGGTGAGGGCGTTGCTTCGGGGGATGACAACGGGTGTCTATCCGGTTGCGAACATCATTGTCAATTCGGGGCATGGCGTTCATGTGTATTACCTGCTTGAGAGTCCTGTCGGGATGTATGAGACGCGTCTCAATGCCTTGAATAAGATGAAGGCAGGTCTGACAAGGATTGTATGGCTTGTGTCGAAGCTCGACACCCCGCAGGTGCAGAGTGTCGTTCAGGGATTCCGTCTGCCGGGTACGAAGACGAAGTTTGGGAAGCCTATAAGGGCATTCTGGAACCGTACTGCGCCTTTGCATACTTTGGAGGAGTTGAACAGTTTCCTTGGCATCTACAGGCTCTCTGACGAGGAGATAGGGCAGTTCAAAGAGAGGCATCCGCATAATCCGGCGAGGGTGACGTTGGCTGAGGCGAAGAAGCGTTGGCCGGAGTGGTATGCCTCACGTGTGATCGGTCGGAACCGTGTCGGGAAGAAATGGAACATCAACCGTGGTCTTTATGACTGGTGGCTTGGAAAGCTGAGGGAAGGAAGCGAGGTGACGTTCATCACCGCTACTGGTGTGTGCTGACATTGGTGGTGTATGCTGTCAAGTGCGGTATACCACGGGAGGAGGTTCTGGCCGATGCCCTTGCATTGGTTCCGGCTTTTGACCGCAAGACTGAGACGGTTGATAATCCGTTCTCGGAGGACGATGTGAGAGACGCTATGAGGGCTTACGACGAGCAGTATTGCAAGTGGCCGTTAAGGGTCATAGAGACAACTACAGGAATCCGTATCGAGAGAAATAAGAGGAATGGAGGGAGCAGTCTTTGCACCTAAGATTGCTCGTGCAAGTCGGGATATTCAATCTGTTGCAAAAGGTAAGGAAAAATGGACTGACGGTGCAGGTAGAAATCGGTAGAGGCTAAAGTCCGAGAATGGCAGGAACAACATCCCGGTTGCAAAAACAAGTCCCTATGCGCCCGTGAGACCGGATTGACAAGGCCGACAGTCCACCGCTGGTGGGACGAATCAAAAGCTGTATCTTCAGATGATGAAGAATGACAGGATAATGTTTGTATTTAGCCAAACAAATCCCGGTGTGCCGGTGTTATAGGTACAGTGCCATCGCTTGCGAGAGAGCAAATTTGAAAAATTTGCCATAGCTTAATAGGGCAAAATATTGTCTACGCCACCGCATCCACTCCGTTGGGACGCTATATTTAACCCTATTAAGGCAGGAGGCTTTGCCCCCCCACAAGGGGAGTGGCCTCTCCCTTTGAACCCCACCGCCGGGATGACCCTTCCCGGACCCACGGCCAAGGGCTTCCAGCCCCCGGCACCCCAGGGAGTGACCCTCTCCCTGCACCCTCCGGCAAAGGGAACCGCTCTGCGGCCGCCGTTCCCCTTGCAACCCTTCCGGGCCGTATCCAGCATGATCCGGAGAAATCCTGCTGCCGTCATGAAGTCTTTTATACCGTGTGTATGAATGAATGAACGTCTGAACGTTTGAACGTCTGAACAATCAAACAAATGAACGTTCAGACGTATGAACAAGTGATTGAATGAAGAATTGATTGACTGACTAATTAATTAACTTATTAATCGGACAATCGATTATGTGACTGACTGAGCAGGTGATTGATCGCTGACCTGACCAATCAGTCAATCAATCATACGGAGGTAACAGCTTTCATGTAATCAATGTGAAATATTGATATGCTAACTTATAAACGTGTACTCAAGTACATCCGTCCAGCCACCCACAACCAGAAAAAAATGAGCAATTACGTTGTCTGTCATTATGCGAAGTGCTACGGCCCTCCTGTCAGCTACACCACCCACATCGAGAGGAGGAAGGCTGACGGTTCGGAGCACGTACCCTACAACAAGCGTTCCGACCTTACGAAGCATAACCGGGAGTTCATTCCGGAGGCGAAAAAGACCGGGCGCACCGCCGCCATCGAGAAGCGGCTCATGGCTGTAAAGCGTCAGATTGACAAGGAAGGCAACGAGTATGAGCGCAAGATCCGGAAAGACCAGGTGTGCTGCATCGAGATCCGGCTGAGCGCGTCGCCTGAGGCTATGGCGGAGATAATCGCCCAAGGACGGCTCTTGGACTGGTGTCGGGAATCGGTAAAATGGGCGCAGAGGGAACATGGAAAGGAGAACATCGTGAGTGCGGTTCTGCACATGGACGAGGAGACTCCGCACCTCCATGTGTCGCTTGTCCCGGTTGTTCAGGGAGAGCAAGAAACAGGCGACCACTAAGAAGAGGCTCGCTAAGGACAAGGAGATGGCAGCTGCCGAGGGAGCGGAGGCACCGAAAAGAAGAGACGCTACAAGAAGAAGGCGGACGCATCGACATTGCGGCTTTGCGCCGACGACATAATGACGAAATCCGGACTCAAGCGGAGACAGACGGAATATGCCGAGGTTATGGCGCAGTTCGGACTTCGCCGTGGCGAGGAGGGTAGCCCGGCAAGGCATAAGGAGCTTGCGCAGTATTACAAGGAGCATTGCGAGGAAATGCACGTCCGGCTTGACGAGGTGCTTGCCGAGCTTGCAAAGGTGGAGAACCTTCTTGTAAAAAAGGATGCCGAGATAGAGAGCCGAGACAAGGTTATCCGGCAGAAGGAGGATGAGATTTCCGGCAAGGAATCCGAGCTTGCGGAGAAGAACCGGGAGATAGCCCGTCAACAAAGAGAGCTGGAGGAACTCAAGCCAAAAGTTGAAGAGGAGCGGAGCAAATTCGACACCTTGTTCACCGCCAACGAATATCTGGAGGGTGTCGAGCTTTCAGCCGACAGACTGCTGGCATCGTATGACAGCAGGGAGAAGGAAGTGCGGAAGATAGAAATGGAGGCTCTTGAACGCATCAACAAAGCCTCGATAAGTATCCTTGCCAGAAAGGACGTCGAGAGGCTGGCGAAAGAGAATGCCGGACTCAAGCTGCTCGTGTCAGGCAAGGATAGCGAGATTGAGAAGGCGAGGGGAGAGACGGAGAAGGAACGGAAGGCAAGGGAGGAAGCCGAGGCAGACAAGAAGCAGTTGGAGAAGACGGTATCGGGTGTACATTCGGCTTTAGAGCGGAGACATCCCGAGGAGACAAGGCTCTTGCGTGAGCTTGTCACCATAGGGGTGTCTGATCCGAAGTGTCAGGACTACATATTAAATGGTGGGTCGGTGACGTATAAACCGTATCCTTGGAAAGACCCCTCCAATGGGAAAAGGATTCCGAAGGAATATTGTCAGGAGGTCATAATCAAAAAGGAGGGAAATGGAAACGACTCTTTCATCTCCATGTGCGGAATGCGGATAGCCGACTTCTTCAAACATATATGGGCTAAGGTTACGGAAGCTCTCGGTCTGAAGAAAAAACAGGAAGAAGAGCAGCGCAGGCAACAGAAGCCGGAGTCTCCGAGGCGAGGCATGAAGATGTGATGTTGTCGGGAGGCTTGCCGCATAAAACCGTAAGGGGGATAGTCTAATACCCCCCTTCGCCTTGCTTGGGGATACTCATCTTGCCCCCCGATCTTCTCGCTGTATATCCTCTCGCATCCGGCTTGCCGGAGACTGTCGCACTGTCCGTCAAGGTTCTGTCCGGAGGTCGATACCCTTGCATATCCTATGGTCATGGCTGGAATAATTGGTCACCGGTAACTTTGTCGTATATTTCGTCAGAATACATATTCCTCTTGACTCCGTTGGATGTTATAAGAGCTGGTGATATGAATTTTTTTGCGGGCATATATCGTCCTAACACGCTCATTTTGGTTTTCAAATTGTCATAGGCTTTTGAGGTCATTTCATATCCGTCTGGCGCATATTTCATTTCGCATACGCTGATCACATTGTCTGCCCTGTCGATAGGTCAATCTGGACACCGGGATGATAGTCGTTACCTTGGTATGCCATGAGAAAATGTTAGCCATTATTCCGGATATTCCGAGAGCGACCTTTATCTGCCGGGTATGCAGTAGGCATACTCTTTCAAAGGACAATCCGCACCATGTGTTATAAGTGGGTGTTCTCATAAGCCTTACCCAGTATTCTTCATCGACAGCATGTGCAGACTTTACAAACTGATAATAGAAGAGTGTGTGTAGCAGTCAACAAGTTGATATGGCATCCCTAAGCCTCTTGTCTGTATGGCAATATTTTCTGACAAACCCACATTCTATCAGGTCTTCCAGTATGCCGCTCAGTTGTCCGTTGCTTTCTAATTTACTGTTCTTTATTATTTCGTCTCTTGTCAGTCCTGATTTTTTTCCGGCTAATGCTTCCACTACTTTCAGATATTTTTCCGGTCGGTTGAAAATTGTGGCATATATGAAGTTAAATTCATCTCGTAGCATACCGTTTTCTTTAAGGAAAAGATTATTGATGTTCTGCCCTATGCTTTTTGAGGCATCAAGTTTAGACCAATAGTATGGAACTCCGCCCATAACCATGTAGCCTTCCAATATCATATTTCTGTTGAAGCCAAGTCCATAAGACTTGACAAATTCTTCGCATTCCGCAAGGAGAATTGGTTAAGTCTGATCCGATATGTCACACGGTTATATAGTCCACCCTTGTTTCGGAATATCTTGTTTATTATCCAAGATGTTGCGCTTCCACAGATTATGAGTAGAATGTCTTTTCTTGCTGAAGCCCATCCGTTCCAAAAATGCTCAAATGCAGGAATGAATCTGGAATTTGGGGTATCCATCCACGGAAGCTCATCAAGAAATATTATTTTTTTTTCTTGTCGGGACGCTATTATTAGGTCTTCGAGAAGATGGAAAGCCTCAAACCAGCTCTTGGGAGGTTTTGACTCGGTTGACAAACCTTGTCTTATCAGGTTTTGGTAAAATTCTTCCAACTGTTCCTTGTTTGAAATGTTCCAGACTCCGGTATATTGGAATGTGAAACAATTCTTGAAGCATTCCCTTATAAGGAATGTTTTTCCAATTCTACGTCGGCCATAAACCGCTACGAACTCGGAATATTCAGAGGCATAGGCTCTTTTGAGCTGCCTGATTTCTTCGGCACGTCCTACTATCATTGTAGTTGAATTTTTTGCAAAGGTACGAAAAATAATCGACATTTAGCCATAAGTGGTAAAAGTTTACCACTTATGGCTAAATGTCGATACTGTTAGTGGTTGATGAGCTTTGTTTGTTAGGCTGGAAAACGATTCATAGCTATAAAGCAGAGATTCAACCTACTTGTGGCTAAATGTCGTTCTCATAATGGATGTTCCGATGCTAAATACAGCTAAATTTACCACTGTTAAGATGGAAAAGACTGTGTATGGTGGTAAATTTGAGTGTTGAGAATTCTATTTACAGACCGACTTTTTGCCATAAGTTGTATTTTTAACCACTTATGGCAAGAAGTCGATTTATGGAATCTCTAAAACCCAGTTGCTCTCACGAAAAGAGAGCTTGATTTAGATATGGGTTTTGAGACGGATATTTCCTTGTTTGAGGCAGTCTGAAGCCCTATTGCCGGACATTCTCAAAACGGCCATTTTTAATACTATCCAGCTTAGAAAGAAATTGCTAAATTTAGTGCAGGAGAATAATCTATAGTCGAATTAGAATATAGATTATTTTTAATTGAAGATACAGCAATTGTTAAGTTAAGAGCTTTCTTTCTATAGTGGTAAGCACATGTTAGTAATGGAATACTGGATAAGTCAATACTCCCCCAGTAACGATAAGAGGAATACCAACTCCACCAGATCCTGATAGGCTATTTTGAAAAGCAGATAATACCACACCGAATAACGTTGTCGGGATACCAACACCTAATGCACTCCAACCGATTGCTCGTAAAGTTTTATATTTCTTCCATTCGTTACTATGTTTGTAATCAATGGGGTTGGAATGTTTATACTCCTGATTATGATACTCTAATTGAACATTAGACATATAAGGCGTTCTATCAGTAGTTTGAGCATGAGATAATATGCTCAAACTACTGATGAAGAAAAGTATGAATATTTTTAATGAACATAAGAATGTATTTTTATTAAATACAAATATACGGATTTTAATTGGAACGAGGTTCTATGATATGAAATATATCTGACAAATTGAATTATGAACGCTCTTCTATTAAAGCTATTTAACTTTTACTAATCCTTGAATATTGTATGTTAAACCATTTTCATCTCCTTGATGTACTCTTCCAACATATAGGAAATATGGCTCTGTTTGGAAAAATATACCTTTAGATTCCATATATAGTTGATATTCTACCATAGACTGAGTATTTTCTATGGAGGTGTTTTTACCATTGAATGTAATACGCCCGATTTTGTATCTGGTATTACCGTTTTCGTCCCCAAGATGCTGTCGTCCAACGATTACATATCCATTTGGGCGATAAAATTAGAGGAACTTTCTTTTATCCATTCAGACCAACTCGTATCTATAACCTTAATTTCTCCTGACACCTTTGTTCCAGAAGAATTTATTGCTTTAAGAGAGGCATAAAGGCAGGTCGTTACTCCATTTTCATCCCGCTGTGACGTCTTCCAACCATAACCATATTGTCTGGGGCAACAAAACTGAGGCCATCACTCTCCATCAGTTCTTCACTGATGTAATAAGTATCAGGCACAATTATAATTTCGGAAGAGTTTATTATATTTGATAATATAATTTTGTTCTCATACCAAAAATTAAATCGTTTGTACCAAGGGCCTAAGGGTCCAGTTGAATCCGCAGAATTTCCAACTTCACCCCATGCTCCAGCAAATAATTTCCAAGGTTGAATAGACAGGGTTTCCATAAAATCTGTCACTTTCCATTTGTATCCAGACCTTGTTGTGTGATCTATTCCAACTGGAACACCTAAGATATCTAAATGGACATGATCTCCATATGTGGAATATAGGGCATGAGTTCCTCTTGCACAATATATAGTCAATTGCTCCCGTCCATTCACGTTTGATATTTCGAGCTCATTTGAGCTTCGATACCTCATAGGAACTTGGTGGAACCCAAAAGAAGTATGTTGGCTTAGCCATGCTCCTTGTATTTTATTATCTATTACTTTGACCATTAGGTGTTCCCAATCGCCTTGATGTGCTAATAACTCGACCCTATTGTATCCAAAGAAAAGCCATATATCAACATAGGTCTCCTTAATGCCATATACATTAAGATATTCGAGGATATGGACATATACAGGGACTTTTCCATTCGGTTTGGTATCTCCTCTCAAGTTGTCAAAAGGTTGAATGAAATAACCATCGTTATTTAGACTCATACTATCGTGCGGTCTAAGGTTAAAAAGTCTTTTATGCTTTTCTCTCGAATAACGATCATTAATGACATCAAGAGGTATATTGTAAAAGTTTGAGCTTTGATCATTACCAAAAACGAATTGCTTCTTATTCTTATCATATCCGGAGTCATTTCCATTTGGAATATGATGTCTAAATCGAGATAAGATAATGAAGTCAGAAGGAACCATTGGAAAATCTTCTTCTTTTTGTTCAAGGGATACCACAACATCAAACGGGAGCTTATTTGCTGGCAATTGTTTTTGACAGTAAATAGTCCCTAATCCGTAATAAGTATAGCCATTCTCATCTCCATAATGATGTCTGGCTGTAATGACTTGTTTGTCGCCACTATAGAACCATCCTGAAGTTTCTTTTTGGGCTTCAGAAACAGTATATTGTGAAATGTATGTTGGATATCCATTAAATTTGACAATGCCCGTGGCATATTGGGTCGGTGCATTTTCGTCATTGAAGTGTTTTCTTCCAACAATTACTCGATTAACTTCGGCATCAAATCCTAAACCTACTTTCTTTTTGAACTTCTTCCCATTTAATATCCTCAACGGTTATTGTCCCCATTATCATTTCTCCTTTAGCATTGATTGCTTTTAAAGAGGCATATTGATATATAGTAGGGCCATTTTCGTCTCCAGTATGTGATCTTCCTGTCATAACCATATTAGGAGGACAAATAAAATCACTGTTACTTTCCTTGAAAGTCTCTGAAGTATTTCTAACATATGGTACAATCATAGTACCTTCAGGCGCAGGTTCTTTTATACTGGAATCTATAATAAGTTCTGCTGAGATGTAGAATGTTTTACCGTTCTCATCTCCTTTATGGACACGACCAACAATAACTCTTCTGGAGTCGGTTATGAACCAAGTTCCTGATGATTCTTTGAATGAGGCTGATGTGATTTCGTTTGTTGCCTGTGCTATAACCCCATCGGCTTTTACTACAGCAGTTGCATATTTCGTTCTTCCATTTTCGTCTCCTTTATGCCATCTCCCGACAATAACGCGATTAGAAGGTGCTTGGAACCCAGATCCAGAAGATTCTTTAAGCTCTGAACTCCAACGTATGTCTGTTACCTCAATTTTAGCCTGGACAATATTTCCATACTCATCGATAGCTTTGAGGGTTGCATACTCATACTGAGTTTGACCGTTTTCATCCCCTTATGCCATCGACCGGTCATTACTGTGTTAGTGGGACAAAGAAATTCGATACCGCTGCTTTCTTTTATGGATGCAGATTTGGAGCGTACATTGGGTACTATATAAAACTTGTTAGCCATAGTTGAAACAGATTTAATGATATTTTAAATATAACGATATGTAAAGTTATTAAGTTCTATGAGCTGGTATAGACTTAATCGCAAGATTAATCTGTTTTTATTTGGATTATTAATGTTTTTTCACTATATTTGTACTTATATAAATACTTCAACATTTAACACATTTATTTATGAGTAGGATTTTTCAGTTTATTTTGTTAGCCATGCTTTGTGTGGCTGTGCAGTCCTGTTCAAACGATTCTTTTGACGAACCGATTGCCTTGGATAAGGATTTTCGTGAAGAACTTCTCTTGGATGAAGAGAGCCAAGCGGTTGCTAATGAAGTTAATCAATTAATCTTAGATAAGATATGCTTATCCTCTCGAACTAATGAGAACGTTAAATCGTATCCGGATTATTATGGCGGCTCTTATATAGAGCGCAACGGATACTTAACCATATTAATATCTGGGGACTCTATTTTTGGAGTAAGTCAGATTGTTAAGGTTACGTCGAATCCAATTGTGAAGTTTAGAAAATGTGATTTCTCTTATCAAGAATTATTGAATGTCTTGAATAATGTTACGAAAAGTTTGGAAAATGCATCGAACTTAGTTGGAGAAAATGTTACAGCGGCTGGAATAAATGATCGAGATAATACCGTTGAGGTTTTTATGGCAGATATCTCAGAGTATAATATTTCAGAATT
>PDYJ01000022.1_pt1 | contig 43269 bp, 41 predicted proteins | sample 1430841 | NCBI WGS metagenome assembly PDYJ01 (sample SAMN07237672, study PRJNA390542) | Gut metagenome, whole genome shotgun sequencing project. | isolation source: fecal pellets | host: Mus musculus | place: USA: New York, NY | collected 2016-10
GAGCTGGCTGGACTTGAGGTGCCAGCCGACATTCAGGGCGTGTCGCTCATGCCGCTCCTCCGCGGTGAGCATCCTGCCGACTGGCGCGATGCCATCTACTACCATTACCACGAATATCCGCCGAGCAATGCCGTGAAGCGTCACTACGGGGTGAGGACCTCCCGCTACAAGCTGATGCATTTCTACAACGACATCGACCATTGGGAGCTCTACGACCTCCAATCGGATCCCAACGAGCTCAACAATCTCTACGGCAAGCCCGGATATGAGGATATCACCAAGGAAATGCTCTCAAAGCTCAAGGCGCTCCAGGAGCAATACGACGATCCTATCCGACACCAGTTTCCTATTGAATGACAATACGATCCATTAAACTTCTAATAGCAGCAGCGGCGGCCGTAACATCGGTTGTCGCTGCCGCTTTTGACCGCGAAGGTCTGATTGTGCCCTATGCCGAGGATCATTTCCCCGACATGGCTTCGATGCGCTACGACCGATCACCCTACTATCGGGCCATAGAGCGCGCAGCCGACTCTGCCACAATACGCATCCCCGCCGACTGGGCCGGGAAGCGGATAGTAGTGGGAGTGGGCTATCCGTCCGACACCGCCGGGGTGCCCGGCCTCACAATCAACGGCCACAATCCCGGCACCGGAGTGCGCCCCCCTGCGGTGGGATGTCACCCACCTGCTCCCAAGCATGGCGACCGATCCGTGACGCTCCGGGGGCTCGGCAGCAAGGAGAGGCGCGTCTATGCCTACGCCACCCCGAGCGAGGTGTGGGTCGACCGCTATCACATCACTTCGGCCCTCGACTCGGCCGATCTGTCGACCGGCATGTTTGAGGTCGACATAGACCTCGGAGGTGTGCGCCGCCCCACACCTGCAATCGCCGTCGAGTATATGCTCTTCGATGCCTCGCGCCATCAGGTGGCAGCCGGTCGCGCCGATGCCGCACCCCACCTGCGATTCAAGGCTCGCATCCCCGACATCCACCGGTGGAGCACCGACGACCCCTACCGCTACATGCTCGCCATAATCCTGCGCGACGACCGCACCGGACGCCACATCATGACCGTCGGGTCGCCGATGCGCTTTGCCAACTACACCGCCCGCGCGGGCGAGGGGCCGGTGCTCAATGCCGTGCCTATGGGCCCACTCTCGCTCGCCGCACTCGACAGTATACCCGTCACCGCCGACAGCCGCGAGGCGCTCGCTGCAGCCCTCCGTGCCGCAGGCGCCAATGCAGTGATAGCCCCGGCAGGAGTCGACCCCGACACCGACTGGCGCAACTTCTGTGCCGACCGAGGCCTGCTATGCTATGCCGACGGAGCGCTCGACCCGATGCTGCTTCTCGCTGCCGACCCGCAGGATGCGGAGCGCCCGCAGGCCCCCGACGGATTCGACCGCATGGCCGAGCGCTATTCGCGTGTGGTGACGGAACTCACCGATACCGCTACCCTCACCCTCGCAGCCACCACCCGATCGCCATTTGCCCCCCTATCCGATTTCGCTCTCGACTATGAACTCATCTCTCCTCTCGGAGTGACGCTCACATCGGGTCAAGGGGTAGTGACTCCCGGCGGAGCACGCGAGCGCACTCTCATCCCCCTGCTCCCGCCCCTCCCCTCGGAGCACAGGCCTCTCTCCTGCCTGACGATATGACCGAGGCTTATCTCAACATTGCCTGGCGGCCTCTCCGCCCCATGGCAGGAGCCGAGCCGGGCCAGCCGACAGCCAAGCGTCAGTTTGTCGTGGGCCATGCTCCCCGACTCGTCCCCGCCAACCCTCAGAAGATGAAGCGCAAGCGCGACACATGGCGCGCGCAAGGGGTTGAGCTTACCCTCGCCCGCAGCTCCGGCCTCCCGACATCGATCATGCTTGAAAGCAAGGAGATGCTACCCTCGCCCGTAGGAGCCACCATCGACGGCATTTCGGTAAGATGTGTAGCATCGTCGGTGGAATACGACAAGCACAACCGTTCGCTCACAGCCATCCTACGGCTCGAAAATCCCACCACCGGCATTGATCTCGGATCGGCTACTCTCATCTATTCTGCCGGCAACGACCACACCCTCGATATTGCCATGCGCGACGCCACCCCCGGATTTGCCCTGACATTTCCAGCTCCCGCCGACCGCATCTATCTCGGACGCGGGCCCGGCGACTCACCGGCGTCTGATCACTCTCCCTCCCGCATAGCTCTCTATCAGGCAAAGGCTCCCGGGAGCAACATCTCTGAATCCCATGCCGACACCCGACGCGTAGCCCTCCTCCCCCAAGGCCTGTCGATAACTCTCGACCATCCCGCCGAGCTGACACTCACACGCAACCGCGCCGCCATCAGCGCCTCCGCCTCCACCATCCGCCTCTCTGCCCTCCGCTGACATTCCCGGCGACGCGGGTTGCGGCGACGAGGAGCGCGCGTATGATTCGTTACTTAGGTGATTTGCAGCGACTTGTAGGGATGCTCCATGGAGCATCCGCCCGGCGACACGGGTTGTGGCGACGAGGTGCGCGCGTATGATTCGTTATTTAGGTGATTTGAAGCGACTTGTAGGAATGCACCCCCGGTGGATCCGCCGGGCGACGCGGATTGCGGCGACGAGGAGCGCGCGTATGATTCGTTATTTAGGTGATTTGAAGCGACTTGTAGGGATGCACCCCCGGTGCATCCGCCCGGCGACACGGGTCGCGGCGACGAGGAGCGCGCGTATGATTCGTTATTTAGGTGATTTGAAGCGACTTGTAGGGATGCACCCCCGGTGCATCCGCCGGCGACACGGTTGCGGCGACGAGGAGCGCGCGTATGATTCGTTATATGGGTGATTTGCAGCGACTTGTAGGGATGCTCCATGGAGCATCCGCCCGGCGACGCGGATTGCGGCGACGAGGAGCGCGCGTAGCCGCCAAGCCGCTTTGGCGGCGCACCTTGAGGGTTGCCCCGGGCAAGTGCCCCCCATAGGGGCCGCAGCCCGGGGATAAGAGCGCCACTCCCGCAATGGCTCAGCGTCAGCCGAGCTCCACGGGCGGGATGGGCGACGCGGTGTGGGGCTCGGCTGACGCTGAGCGTTTTTCTTTGGGCCGCGTCGACCCCACTCTGCGGCGGCTACGCGCGCCTTTGAGTGGGGCCACCCTCAAGGTGCGCCCCCAAGGGGCTTTTGGCGCTACGCGCCGGGTGGGCGTCGCGGTTGCAGCCTTTTGGGCGCGTGGCGTCGCGGGCGGCTGCTCCGGGGAGGCAGCCCTACATTGGGCGCGGGTGAGGTTGGCGATTCGTTATATGGGTGATTTGAAGCGACTTGTAGGGATGCACCCCCGGTGCATCCGCCCGGTGACGCGGATTGCGGCGACGAGGTGCGCGCGTAGCCGCCAAGCCGCTTTGGCGGCGCACCTTGAGGGTAGACCCGGGCAAGAGCGCGCGTAGCCGCCGCAGCCCGGGGTTAGGAGGGGCCATCCCGCGAAAGGCTCAGCGTCAGCCGAGCTCCTCAGGCGACATGGGCGTCGCGGTGGGGCGCTCGGCTGACGCTGAGCGATTTTCTTTTGGCCGCGTCGACCCCACTCTGCGGCGGCTACGCGCGCCTTTGAGTGGGGCCACCCTCAAGGTGCGCCCCCAAGGGGGCTTTGGGCGCTACGCGCCGGGTGGGCGTCGCGGTTGCGGCCTTTTGGGCGCGGGGCGTCGCGGCTGCGGCTGCTCCGGGGAAGCAGCCCTACATTGGCCGCGTAGCGTCGCGGGCGGCTGCTCCGGGGAGGCAGCCCTACATTGGGCGCGGGTGAGGTTGGCGATTCGTTATATAGGTGATTTGCAGCGACTTGTAGGGATGCGCCCCCGGTGCATCCGCCCGGCGACACGGGTTGCCGCGACGAGGAGCGCGCGTAGCCGCCAAGCCGCTTTGGCGGCGCACCTTGAGGGTAGACCCGGGCAAGAGCGCGCGTAGCCGCCGCAGCCCGGGGATAAGAGCGCCACTCCCGCAATGGCTCAGCGTCAGCCGAGCTCCTCAGGCGACATGGGCGTCGCGGTGGGGGGCTCGGCTGACGCTGAGCGATTTTCTTTGGGCCGCGTCGACCCCACTCTGCGGCGGCTACGCGCGCCTTTGAGTGGGGCCACCAAGCAGGAACGCCCCAAGGGGGCTTTTGGCGCTACGCGCCGGGTAGGCGTCGCGGTTGCGGCCTTTTGGGCACGGGCATCGACGCGGGTTCGGCTGCTCCGGGGAAGCAGCCCTACAAAGGGCTGTCTCCCCGGTCTGCACAAAAAAATAGGTTGCGCTCCCGCCTTACAGACCCGGGAGCGCAACCTTGCATAAACGGATTGGATAAAAACTTTATCTGTTGGGGATGTCGACAGGATGAGTCGAGGTGTCGTTTTTCAGATGGTCTGTAAAGTAGTCGACCAGACGCCAGTAGAAATATTCATCCATATTGCCGAAGCTGTGGCGCTGGGTGGGGAGCAGGAGCAGATCGAAGCGCTTGTTGGCGCGGATCAGAGCATCGGCCACCCTCACGGTGTTGCCCGGGTGAACATTGTTGTCGATATCGCCGGTGACGAGCATCAGATGACCCTTGAGGTTGCGGGCAATCTCGGGATTGGTGCGGATGCTGTAGTCGAAGAGTGTATCGCCCTTCTCGGTCACACGCTCTTTCACGCCGTGGTGGGTCTCGCTCCACCAGCGGTTGTAGATGCGGTTGTCGTGGTTGCCGGCACACGACACAGCTGTCTTGAAGAAGTCGGGATAAGAGAGGATGGCAGCCGTCGACATGAAGCCGCCGCCCGAGTGGCCGTGGATGCCCACGCGGTTGATGTCGATATAGGGATGGCGGGCTGCAAGCTGCTCAATAGCAGCCTTCTGATCGGCCAGACCATAGTCGCGCAGGTTGCCGTAGCCATAGTTGTGATACCACTTCGAGCGGTTGGGGTGGCCGCCGCGGTTGCCCACGGTGATCACTATAAATCCGGCCTGGGCCAGACGGTCGGTGCGCACGCTCATGCGGGTGAAGGGATAGCTGGTGGCCTCGACCTGAGGGCCGGGATATACATAGTCGATGATGGGATATACCTTGGTGGAGTCGAAGTCGAAGGGCTTGTACATCGTGCCCCAGAGGTCGGTCACTCCGTCGGCGGCCTTAACCTTAAACACTTCGGGGAACTGGTATCCGGCGGCGAGGAGGTGCGAGAAGTCAGCCTTCTCGAGGGTCATGATCTTGTTGCCCGAGGCGTCGTAGAGCGCCGTCTCGGGGATATTGTCGACGCGTGAGAAATTGTCGACAAAGTAGTGGCAGGCATCGTCGATCACGGGGCTGTGGAATGAGTCGCCCTTGTCGAGCAGCTTCACAGGGCCGCCGTCGAGGCTCACGCTATACATGTGCTGGTAGTAGGGGTTCTCGCCGGCCTCGCGTCCCATGCCGGTGAAGTACACGCGGCGGGTCTTGGGATCGACATTGAGTATCTGATGCACATGCCACGGACCCTCGGTGAGGCGACGCTTGAGGTTGCCCTTGTCGTCGTAGAGATACAGATGGGCCCAGCCGTCGCGCTCGCTCCACTGTATGAGCTCCTTGCCGTTGCCAACGGTAGCGAGGGGGCGCACCTCCTGATAGGTGTTCATGCGCTCCTCGATGATAGGCACGAGGGTGTCCTGACCTATGGTGTAGGAGCAGATGTCGATGCGGTGGAGATCGCGGCTCGATCGGGTGACAAAAAACCTGCTGTCGTCGCCCAGCCAGATAGCGGGCACATCGTGCATCGAGCGCTGCTTCTGCTCATAAGGGCGTCGGGCCACCGAGATGGTCTGGTTTTTGAAGCGCGAGGTGTTGATCTCCTTGCGCGAGTTGTCGGTCATGTCGAAGAGATAGAGGTGCTCCTCGGGAGCTTCCATCTCGCCCGGCATCTGATACTTGTAAGTCTCGAGGGTGGGGCGGGGTTCGGCCACGGCGTTGATCACCCAGAGGGGCTTCACGGCGCGGTTGTCGGTGAGCTCGGTCACGAAATAGCGCGAGTCGGGGCTCCATACGCCCCACACTCCCTTGCGCTTGCCGTCGACTATGGTGTCGGTGTTGAGATAGCTGTAGCCAAGGCCATAACCGAAGTCCATCACGCCGTCGGTGGTGATCTGGATGTCGGTCACGGTGGTGTCTTTGTCGTCTTTCTTGAGCTTCTCATAGTCCTCGCGGCTCATGCGGTAGAGGTTGAGATCTTTGGCGTAGACCACGGTCTTGCCGTCGGGCGACACCGAAGCCCAGCCGAGTTCCTTGGTCTCCTTCTCCTTGTCCTTGAGGTGGGTAAGGGCGCCGGTGTTCATGTCGTAGGAGAAGTAAAACACCTGCTTCTCACCCTTTTTGGGCTGCTTCACCTTAGCGGCTGCCACTGAGTCGAGCCCTCGGTACTCTTCTTGGGAGCATCTTGGCTCGACACCACCTCAAAGGTAAAGGTGTGGCCGTCGGGCTCCACATCGAGATTGCGGATAGGGAGCTGGGCGGCAATGAACGGGTCGCGAACGGTTTCTGTGAGCTGGGCGGCAATGCGGTCGTGGTCCCACAGCTCGCGGCGGCTCCGGGTGGCCGGATCCACCACATACCAGCGGGTGCCATCGCCGGTCTTGTAGCTGTACCAGAACTTGTCGCCGCTCTTAAACCAATGCGGATCTACACTTGTGGAGAAGAGCATAGTGCCCAGCTTGCTTCCTGCAAAGCGCTCGGCGAGCTCATAAGGATTGGTCTGGGCCTGCTGCGGCGCCGGATCGGCCGCGATGGCGGCTGAGGCGGCTGCGCATATTCCGGCCATGACCATTACCAGTCTTTTCATGTTATAGAGGGTTGTGATGATTGATTGTCAGTTGAAACTGGATAGACTCTGTTAATTTCGTGCAAAATTAGTCATTTTACCCGAAAAACCATCAATCCCACATCATTCACCGCCCTCCCTTCGCGCTCAAAGCGGCGGCAATCATGGTTGGCGGGGATGCCATGCGTCACCCTTTTACCGCCCCACGGCTCTCAAATATCTTCACCAGCCGCCCGGCACACCCGGTGTTGGTGAAGCTGTTGCGGCAGGCCACGCAATTACCGTGAAATTCGTCATAGCGTGCTATCATCTCATTAAGATCCATCCAGTCCCAGCCATCCTTTGCTATGCCGAGCCCCATTTCGGTGACATATGCCGAGGTGTTGGGCACTGTGTTCATAAGCACCGGTGTGCCGTTGGCAAGAGCTTCCGACACCGACACCATGTTGAGATCACGGTCGGTGTCGACCAGCAGCGCAGTGGCATGACGCCCTATGGCCGCTATTTCATCATGACTTCTGAAGCCCAGAAACTCCACATTGGCGCCCACCCCCGAGCTCTCGGCAAGATGCTTCAGAGCCGGGGCCTCATCGCCATCACCCACGATAAGCAGGCGATAATCGGTCTGTCCGCTGTTTTCGACAAACCGTGCAAACTTCTCAATGATGCGATCGACCCGCTTGCGCCTCACGAGCATGGAGATAACCACAAAGCATTTTTCAGAGCTCCCATCCGGATCAGGACGGAAAATGTCGTCGTTTACTCCGTGGGGCACACACATTGCCGACACCGCAGGCTGGTATCCCGAGATAAACCGCCGGGCGGCCTCCGACTGCGGCACTGTCAGCACACCTCTTATCGACAGTGGCATGACAATATTGTGCCATATCTTGGACGGGAGATTGCGCATGAGCCGCTGATGATACGACATTTCTTGCCAGATCATCAACTTGTCCCGGCACACTGCCGACGCAATCAGAGTGGGCACCGAAAAAGTCTCCACCGTGAGCACCATATCCACCTCATCCTTATGCCGGCGCAGATAGCGGGCAAGACCGGCCGGAAACGGAAGCAGCCAAGGCTTGAAAAGCCGTGACAGCCGCGACTTGAAATAGACCACTTCAAAATCGTTCGTCTCCTCACGGAGCGGCCTGAACTCGTCGGCACACAGCAGCGTCACCGTGTGCCCATTTTTCACAAAGCCGCGGGCCATATTGTATATCATGGTGTCGCGGTTAGTGTCGCGCCGGATAATTTTCCCGTCGACAGGAGTCGACAATATAAAATTCAGTATAAGGATGTTCATACGGGGGGGAGGTGTGTGTGAGTTAGTTGTTAATGAGTGATTACGCCGCAAAGATAGCTCTTTTTATCGTCAATCAACCCCTTGCCCCTTGATAAAACAGTTTCAGCAACAATATATCCGCTTTGTGGAACGTTTATCCCAATGAAGAAGGGCAGCCAAGGGCCGCTCGCATCCCATCAACCCACGCATAATGATATCTGTAATAGTCCCCATCTACAATGTTGCTGATTATCTGAGGCAAGGACTCGACTCATTGCGCAGTCAGACCTTTTCCGACCTTGAGATCATCATGGTCAACGACGGCTCGACCGACGGCTCGGCTGACATAGCCCGCGAATTTGCCTCCGCCGATCCACGCTTCAAATATTTCGAGCAGAGCAATGCCGGACCGTCGGTGGCCCGCAACACCGGCCTCCGCCACGCGTCGGGCTCTCATGTGGCTTTTTTCGACAGCGACGATCTGATGCACCCACGTGCACTCGAAATCGCCATGGCCGCCATGACTGAAAGCGGAGCCGATATCGCGAGATTTGGCTTCAGGCAGTTTACAACCGATGGCGACTCTTACCCGCAATATTCCCCTGCCGAGATAACGGCCCGGACTTCAACCTTTTCCGACTCCGGGGATATCCGGGCCATCGCTTTGGGTTTGTTTTCACGGCCTGTCGGTTCCCGCCGCCCATATATCCACCACGGTATGTCGACATGGGGGGGATTTATCTGAGGAGCATAATCGAGAGCTATAAAATCACTTACAACTCCGACCGACGGATTTTTGCAGAAGACGCGATATTCAACTTCGAGTATCTGCAACATGTGGGCAAATATCTGTTTATCGACCTGCCGCTCTATCTTTACCGGGTCAATCCGGGATCGATCACCCGGAAGCCGAGAGCCGGGTGGGGATCGGATATCCTCGACTCCTCGATCTTTATTGAAAAGCTGATAAGCAAACATTACCACGATCCTGCCGACCGGCTGGTAAGCATGGGGTATGCCATCAATGCACTGCGCGCCCACACCAAGCGCATCATCGGATCAGACTTGTCGGCAAAGGAGAAGGCGCGGCTCATAAAGGAGCTGGTGGCCGACAGGCGTCTGCGCCGCATCTACAGCGAATATCCGTGGCAGCAGATGCCGGTTCTCGACAGGCTGCATTTCCGCATCATGATGACAGGCAACTATACGCTCCTAAAGCATCTCACCCGGCTCAGGACCGCCCTCGGCCGGCTCACGGGCCGGCAGCCGTGACCATCACGCCCTGAGTTTCCCCCATACCACGCCAACAATGATAGACCGCAACATACAGGAGGCTCTGAGAGCCCGATACAATCCCGACGGATCGCAGCTGCGCGAGGCCCAGCTCCGGATGCTCGACATCCTTAAAGCCGTAGATGCCATATGCCGCCGCCACGACATAAAATATATCCTGTCGTCGGGCACTCTGCTCGGCGCGCTGCGCCACGGCGGATTCATACCCTGGGACGACGATATCGACATAGAGATGCCCAAGAGCGAATACCGGCGATTCCGCAAGGTTGCCCCCGAGGCCCTTGCGCGATATGGCCTCGTGTTGCAGGATCAGTCGTCCGACCCCGAATATATGCCACGGTTCCCTAAGGTGCGCGACCTCTATTCATCGACGGCCGAGCCGGGCGATATCGACCGCAACTACCGCTACCGGGGCCTATGGGTCGATATATTCATCATGGAGCCCTCCGGATCGTTTTTCTTCTCCCGCATCGGACGCCGCATCTACCGGTGGCTTGTCGACCATATCGACAGCATCCCCGCGCCTAAGGTCCGCATGGTGGCCAAGCGATTGGTGCGCGATCCCATCTACCGCTTTCTCTTTCCGGCGCTGAGCGCCATGGCCTCGGTCAACTCGCGGGGCCGGATGCGCCACATCATCGGTGTGGGAATATCCAACCTGCGCCACCGGGCCGACTTCCTCAGCCGCGAGGAGGTGGAGTTTGAGGGATGCCGGTTTTACGCCCCCGAAAACCCCGACTCCTACCTGCGGCGGCTCTTTGGCGACTACATGGCGCTCCCGCCCGAAGATAGCCGCGCATTAGCCCACCTCGACCGGCTCAGCATCTCTCCCCGTCCCGCAGTCGGGCCATGACCCTCCGGCCCCACTCCCCCACCCTCCACCCGGCAAGCATCAGCGAGCCGGGATTTTTTATCAAAAACACCCGATGCCACCACGTTTTTTCAACTAAAAAGATTTTGGCGGTTGGTTAATATTCCTTAACTTTGCCGAAAGGAAATTTCTACCCGCAATTAACTCAACCTATAAACTATACCTAATCCATTCCCATCATGTGGTTAAAAAGCTCATCCATCGGACGTAAGCTCATCATGGCCATTACAGGAGTGTGTCTCGTGCTGTTTGTCACCTTCCATGCGGTGATGAACGGTGTGGCCCTCTTCTGGCCCTCGGCCTACAATGCCATCTGCGCATTCCTCGGCGCCAACTGGTATGCCCTCATCGCATCCATAGGCCTGGCTGCCTCTTCGTGATCCACATCCTCTACGCTCTGTGGCTGACGGTACAGAACCGTCGCGCCCGCGGCACCGACCGCTACGCCGTGACCTCCACCCCCAAGCAGGTGGAGTGGGCATCTAAAAACATGCTCGTGCTCGGCATCGTGGTGGTGGCTTTCCTCATCATCCACCTCATCCAGTTCTGGGCCAAGATGCAGCTCGCCGAAATCCTCCACTGCCCCGCTGTGGTCGACGGCGCCACCGTTGCTCCCCAGAGCGGCACTCTCTTCATCCAGGCTGCCTTCAGCCAGTGGTGGACTCCCGTGGTGTATATCATTGGCTTCGTGGCTCTCTGGTTCCACATGAATCATGGCTTCTGGTCGATGTTCCAGACCGCAGGATGGGACAACGACACCTGGCTCCCCCGCCTCAAATGTATCGGCGCATGGTGGACCTCCATCGTGGTGGCCCTCTTCATCGCCCAGGCTGTGGTGTTTACCGTTCAGGCCAACCGCGGCACCTACCTCACCTGCCCGAGCTTCAGGAGCAGTATATGGAGTTTAACGCCGAGATAGCCGAGCACGGCATGGAGGTGGTGATCCCCGCCGCCGCTTGCTCCGATTGCTCCGACAACAACTGAGTTCATTACCCCAAGTCTCTATAACCCCTTCACCCACCCCATCTCACTAATGGAAGATCTCAAGAAACTCGAGGGTATGATCGACTCTACCCCCATCATGAAGGATTATGCCGACATCGAATCGTCGAAGCTCCCTGAATATCAGATCGACTCGAAGATTCCTGAAGGCCCCGTCGCTGAAAAGTGGACCAACTACAAGGCCCACCAGAAGCTCGTAAACCCCGCCAACAAGCGCAACCTCGACGTGATCGTGGTAGGCACCGGCCTCGCCGGCGCTTCGGCTGCCTCCACCCTCGGCGAGCTCGGCTTCAATGTATATAACTTCTGCATCCAGGACTCCCCCCGCCGCGCCCACTCGATCGCTGCCCAGGGCGGTATCAACGCCGCCAAGGACTATCAGAACGACGGCGACTCCGTTTACCGCCTCTTCTACGACACCGTGAAGGGCGGCGACTTCCGCTCACGCGAGGCCAATGTGTACCGTCTGGCCGAGGTCAGCAACAACATCATCGACCAGTGTGTGGCCCAGGGTGTGCCCTTTGCCCGTGAATACGGCGGCCTTCTGGCCAACCGCTCCTTTGGCGGCGCACAGGTGTCGCGCACATTCTACGCCAAGGGTCAGACCGGACAGCAGCTCCTCCTCGGCGCCTACGCTTCGCTCAACCGCCAGATCAAGAAGGGCACCGTCCGCTCGTTCAACCGCCGCGAGATGCTCGACATCGTGATCATCGACGGACGTGCACGCGGCATCATCGTGCGCAATCTCATCACCGGCGAGATCGAGCGCTATGCCGCCCACGCTGTGGTGCTCGCTACAGGTGGCTACGGCCGCACCTTCTTCCTCTCCACCAACGCCATGGGCTGCAACGGCTCCGCCGCCATCCAGGCATTCAAGAAGGGCGCCTTCCTGGCCAACCTCGCCTTCACCCAGATCCACCCCACATGTATCCCCGTGCATGGTGAGGATCAGAGCAAGCTCACCCTCATGAGCGAATCGCTCCGCAACGACGGCCGCATCTGGGTGCCCAAGAAAAAAGAAGATGCCGAAGCCATCCGCGCCGGCAAGAAAAAACCCACCGAGATCCCCGACGAAGACCGCGACTTCTATCTCGAGCGCCGCTATCCCGCATTCGGCAACCTCTGCCCCGCGACATCGCCTCGCGCGCCGCTAAGGAGCGCTGCGACGCCGGCTACGGCGTAGGCACCGGCAACGCCGTATATCTCGACTTCAAATATGCCATCGACCGTCTGGGCGCCGACGTGGTGCGCGACCGCTACGGAAACCTCTTCGATATGTATCAGATGATTTCCGACGACAACCCCTATGAGACCCCATGATGATCTTCCCAGCCTCCCACTACACCATGGGCGGCATCTGGGTCGACTACGAGCTCCAGACCTCAATCAAGGGCCTCTTCGCTATCGGCGAGTGCAACTTCTCCGACCACGGCGCCAACCGCCTCGGCGCATCAGCCCTCATGCAGGGCCTGGCCGACGGTTACTTCGTGCTCCCCTACACCATGCAGAACTACCTCTCCGACCAGATCAAGGTGCCCCACTTCAAGACCGACGCTCCCGAATTTGACAAGGCGAGAAGGAAGTGCGCGACCGCATTGCACGCCTCATGGCCATCAAGGGCACAAAGAGCCCCGACCAGATCCACAAGAAGCTCGGCCATGTGATGTGGAACCTCGTGGGCATGGGCCGCACCCTCCAGAGCCTCGTCAAAGCCCTCAACGAGCTTGAAGAGGTAAAGAAGGAATTCTACACCGACCTCCGCATCGTAGGACGCGCCGACGACCTCAACACCGAGCTTGAGAAGGCCCTCCGCCTCGAAGACTTCCTCATCATGGCACGCATGATGGCTATCGACGCCCTCAACCGCAACGAATCGTGCGGCGCCCACTTCCGCGAGGAGTATCAGACTGCCGACGGCGAGGCCGCCCGTAACGACCAGGACTACATGTATGTGTCGTGCTGGAAATATACCGGCGAAAACGAAAAGCCCATCCTCATCAAGGAGCCCCTCAAATATGAGGCTATCCAGGTGCAGACCCGCAACTACAAGTCGTAATTTCCTTACCCCTTCATCACCCATACTCAGAAACAAATGGAAACAACTATAAGCGTTAACCTCAAAGTCTGGCGTCAGCGTGGCCCGAAGGAGAAGGGACAGTTCGTCAGCTACCACCTCGACAACGTATCCACCGGCTCTTCTTTCCTTGAGATGCTCGACATGCTCAACCAGCAGCTCGTCGATGCCAACGAGGAGCCTGTGGTGTTCGACTCCGACTGCCGCGAGGGCATTTGCGGCATGTGCTCCTCTACATCAACGGCCATCCCCACGGCCCCGTACAGGGCATCACCACCTGCCAGCTCCATATGCGTAAGTTCAACGACGGCGACACCATCACCATCGAGCCCTGGCGCTCGGCTGCATTCCCGGTGATCCGCGACCTCATGGTCAACCGCAACGCCTTCGACCAGATCCAGCAGGCCGGCGGCTACGTGTCGTTCAACTGCGGCGGCGCCCAGGATGCCAACAATCTCCCCATCTCCAAAGAGGTGGCCGACATGGCCATGGACTCTGCCACCTGCATCGGCTGCGGCGCTTGCGTGGCCGCCTGCAAAAACGGCTCGGCCATGCTCTTCGTCTCGGCCAAGGTGAGCCAGTTTGCTCTCCTTCCCCAGGGTCAGGTTGAGCGCAAGCGTCGTGCCCGCGCCATGGTGGCCAAGATGGATGAGCTCGGATTCGGCAACTGCACCAACACCGGTGCCTGCTCCGCCGAATGTCCTAAAAACATCCCCCTGAGCAACATCGCCCGCCTCAACCGCGAGTTTATCAACGCCAAGCTCGCCGACTGATAGTCCAGCCGCCGCAAGGCAGCCACAATATCCCCCATCATCTGTGCAATCAGCAAGCGCCCAGTGCGTTTGCGGATTGCCCCTTTTACAGCAGTCTGAGCCAAGATGCGTTTTTCATTTTTTCAAAAATTTTCAATCATATTTGGTTATCCATTCAAAAATCGCTATCTTTGGACATTCCATCAGTGGAATTTAGGTTTTACTACAACACATCATCTATCCCTCTATGAAGAAATCATCACTTATCTGTCTCACCACTATCGGTTTATTCGCGTTGCAGGGCTTACTACAGTCATGCGACAGCGAAGATTCGCCCGATATCTTGACCCACGAGATCTCCTCAATCAATGTTGCCCCCTCCAATGTCCTCAAATCGGAGGCTATCAATGTTGCCCACAACTTCTCTCGCCTCGGCAAAGGAAGAGAGATCTCAACCGAAAGCAGGAGCGCTGCTACTGTCGGGTATCTCAACAACCGATTGGGCGAACTTGTCGCCTATGTTGTCAACACGCCGGGGGAGGGCTGGGTGATAGTAAGCTCAACCCGCAACACCGTTCCTGTGCTCGCTTATTCTGACGACCCGTCTTCCACATTTATGGTTACCTCTGATCTTCACGAGGGTATCTTGATGTGGCTCGACGAGATCACTCCGGCAGTCACGGGTAGGACAACAGCCACCGACGAGCAGTCGGCTCAGATTTCAGCCGAATGGGAATCGCTTTCATCAGAAGCAACGGCCATCGCGTCGGCCGGTCTGCCAACAGGCAATTCGCCTCAGGCCATAGCTTGCCGCAACAGGCTTAAGGAACTCAATGAGACATATTACTCCGATGGGTGGTCATTCACCACTCTTTCCAACGTGTCGGGCGTCACAATGCCGAGCAGCGTATTCTCTCTTGCCGACCAATACGACTCCCCCTATGAATACACAATCGTGGGGCTTAAAGCCGATCCCTCATCAGTCAACGTAGGGCCGCTTATTCAAACACGTTGGCATCAAGAGGCCGATTTCAACAAATTGTGTCCCCATCAATATCTTGCCGGATGCGTAGCCGTAGCTATGGCCCAGATAATGAATTACCATAGACATCCATCAACCTACGATTGGACCAAAATGGATTACTATACTGCAACTGAGGAATGTCAGCGCTTGATAGCGGATATTGGACAGGCAGTACAAATGAAGTATCAACCTAACTTGTCAGGTACCTCGCCAGAGAATACAAAAAAAGGATTTAAAGCATTTGGATATCAAGCTGAGCTAAAGGATCTTAACCATGAGGAAGTTGAACAAGAAATAGTCAACAATAGGCATCCGGTTTATTCTCGCGGTAACAATCCAATCTATGAATATGGTCATGCGTGGATTTGCGATGGTGTTATACGTAATAAAGATCACCACTTCTATTACGTAGAGTACATTAATTCAGTTAATGAATACTCTAACAAAGGGGAAACATTTATCTACAACCCCGGATCCATCGGTGAATCTCTTTATCCACAATATCACATGAACTGGGGTTGGAACGACAAAAGTACAGTCGGATGGTACACCAGTCTGTCGCCAAGCGAATCTGAATTTACTACTAACCGCCAGTCTATAATTGTAAGCCCCGAAAGATGAAAACAGCAAATCAAAACTTTTTAACGGTCGCGATTCTTGCAGCTGTCCTGACGTCATGCCATCAGGACGAGCCTGACACCCCACACCGACTATTATTGGCCTTGGGATGGCTTTCCTGCCACTGAAGAGTTTATCGGGAATCCTGAGTACTGGATTTCAGACTATGGTCTAAACATTCTCTTCATCAATGAAGATGGCGACAATCTGTTTGAAGGAATAAAGAAAAGCTTCTTTGGCGGCTCTGTGAGCGACGAAGAATACAATCTTATCACTATCAGTGAGTTCACGTCAGATGAGTATTGTGATGTGTCTTACAAGCTCATGGATGATGGTCAGATATATTTTACGTTTCCCTTCACTTCGCCATATCTGCAATCGGGCAAAATGGTGACAAGAAAATTCACCTGCCCCCATATATTTGGTGATGACCGTGAGCACACCATCATCACAAAATATGTCGAGCTCCCTAAGATTCCATACTGCCTATTTCCCCACGAATGTGTGAGCTTCACACTCGACGGCAACGAATATGAGGTGAGAGACGGAAACAGGATAACGGTAGTGATTCCCCGCAGCGCCGACTGATAGCCCAGCCGCCGCAAGGCAGCCACAATATCCCCATCAACCGTGCAATCCGCATTGAAAGATATCATCCAATAATCACTGTTAATCCTCCTCTATTATGACAAAACGAATCATGAATGTCGGCGCTCCTGCGGGATTGTTGCGACGCTTTATCGGTTGGGGCATTACGCTCTGCATGATGCTTGCGTTGGCGGGGTGCGGCACAGACGACGAACCACAAGCTCCTGAACCTGAAGATCCCTCCAAGCCATATGTCAGGGATGAAACAGGCCTGGTGCTGACCATCCATATTCCCGCCGAAGGAATCAATGAGACATATCCCATAGAGAAGCTAACGACTCTCTGCGACCACTCTGCTCCTTTAAGCCTGAAAGAGGCAGAGGTAATGCCATTGGTTTATGGTGGAACTGACTCAAAAGGCAAGGACACCTTTCATGGGAGTGTCAACTCTTACTTCGACCCCACGGCGACCATACCATGGGGCAATATCGAAGTCGATCCCAAGGCTCTGACATATTCCATGAAGTTTGAACCCAACAACGACGGCCAGCGCCGATGGGGCAAAATCAAAATCCACCTCGCCAATCCGGCGTTCCTGCCCGATGTTCCGACCGGCAACAAGCCGCCCGGCAATAAAAACTCCTATGAGTTTAATGTCATAGTGTTGATCAGGCAAGACTATCTCAGATAAGCCTTCCGGCCATCGACCGGAAGGGCTGCCTCATAGCTGTCCCACGCCACGACAAGAAGTGGCGCGGGGACAGCTATTTATACCTCCCGTGCCGCAAAGAGCCCGCATCATTGGCCGCCATCGCTCACTTTCTTGCCGCCGACCAATCAAAATTAGCGCTAAATTTGTTATTTTTGCGCAGACTCGCGTCTGCGGGCCGCACCAATTGCTTTGACCCAACCATATTCCCCTCTCCCCATCCCAAGCCTATGATGAAACAGGATCTCCTCCAGATATATGCCGACTCTTTCCGCTCCAACTGGGATCTGCCGGCCCTGACCGACTATTCAGGTGGCGCCACCCTCACCTATGGCGACTTCGCCCGGAGCATAGTCCGCACCCACATATTCTTTCAGGAATGTGGCATAAAGCGTGGCGACAAGATAGCCTTGATGGGCAAAAACACCTCATCGTGGGTCACTATCTATATGGCCACCATCACCTACGGCGCAGTGATAGTGCCTATCCTGGCCGAGTTCAATCCCGCCGACGCCCAGCACATCATCAACCACAGCGAGGCCGTGATGCTGTTTTGCTCCGACTCGGTGTGGGAAAATCTCGACTTCGCCCAGCTGCGCGCTGTCAAGTCGGTGATGAGCCTCGACGGATCGAGGCTTCTGGGCGAGCATCCCAAAAACTCGGGCCGGGTGGCCAAAGCTCTCGACCGCGTGGCCGGGATCTACGCCTCGCGCTACCCATCGGGCTACGGCGCCAAAGACATCAGCTATCCCCGCCTCCCCAAAGTCTCCATGTGTGAGATCAACTACACCTCCGGCTCCACGGGCTTCTCAAAGGGCGTGATGCTGAGCCTCAACAATCTGTGTGGCAATGTGGTGTTTGGCATCCGTCAGCGGCTCCACTACCGAGGCAGCCGGTGTCTGAGCTTCCTCCCTCTGGCCCATGCCTACGGCTGCGCTTTCGACATGCTCACCCCCCTTGCCTGCGGATCGCATGTGACCCTCTTCAGCAAGCCCCCCACACCCCGGCTGCTGCTCAAGGCACTGGCCGAGGTGAGGCCCAATCTCATCATCTCCGTGCCTCTGATCCTCGAAAAGGTGTATCGCAAGCAGATCCTTCCACAGATCACGAGCCCGCGCATCAAGCGGCTCCTCGCCCTCCCTATAGTGCGCGGCCAGATCTACAAAAGCATCCGCCGCAAGCTCGTCGAGGCTTTCGGTGGCTGCTTCAGCCAGATCATCATAGGCGGGGCGCCCCTCAACCCCGAGGTGGAGGCTTTTCTGCTCAAGATCAAGTTTCCGCTCACCGTGGGCTACGGCATGACCGAGTGTGGCCCCTTGATAAGCTACACCCCTTCGGCCCACTTCATAGCCGGGTCGGTGGGCCAGACATTGCCCGAGATCATGCACTCGCGTCTGAGCTTCCCCGAGGGGCATGAGACTCCGATGACCATGGTGTCGGACGGACGCGAGATGCCCGTGGGCGAGATATGCGTCAGGGGCGAAAACGTCATGATGGGCTATTACAAAAATCCCGACGCAACAGCCGCGGCCATCGACGCCGAGGGGTGGCTCCACACCGGCGACATGGGCTCGATCACCCCCGACGGCACCATCTTCATCAAAGGGCGCTACAAGACCATGATACTCAGCGCCAGCGGCCAAAACATCTATCCCGAGGAGATCGAGGCCAAGATCAACAACAAACCCTATGTGGGCGAGAGCCTCGTGGTGGAGCGCGGGCCGCGCCTCGTGGCCCTGATCTATCCCGACTATGAGGCCATGGACGCCGCCGGCCTCACCCTCGACAAGATGCAGCCGGTGATGGATCTGGTGATCAAGGAGGTCAACGCGAGCCTCGCGCCCTACGAGCAGCTCACTTCGGCCCAGATAGTGCCGGTAGAGTTTGAGAAAACCCCCAAGCGGTCGATCAAGCGCTACCTCTACAAATAAATTCCTCGCTCGGGCAATCATCCATCCATCACTCTTCATCCATCAGTCGCTAAAGTGTCATTTCTTGCCATACCATGGGTCTACTGGACCATCGTGGCCATCTACGCAGCCACGGTGCTCGGCCTCGCGGGCATCATTGTGAGCGAAAACCGCAATCCGCTCAAGAGCCTCGCGTGGGTCACGGTGCTTCTCACCTTTCCCATCGGCGGACTGATACTCTACATATTTTTCGGCCGCTCGATCAAAAACACCCGCATGATCTCGCGGCGCAAGAAGAGAGCCCTCAAGAGGCTTGAGGAGAAAGCCACCCTGCGCCCCGACGGCGCAGAGCCTGAAGTGGTGGCCCACTCCAACACCCAGCTGGCCATGATGGCCGCCGACATAAGCGACTCCCGCTTCATACCCGACTCGGGTATAGAGATCTTTACTTCGGGAAAGGAAAAATTTGAAAGCCTTATGGCCGACATACGCGCCGCCCGCAAGTGTGTGTCGATGCAATACTACATATTTGAAGACGATGAGCTCGGCCAGCGCATGGCCGACCTCCTGATCGAGAAAGCCCGGCAGGGAGTGGCCGTGAGGGTGATCTACGACGATATAGGCTCGATAGGCGTGAGCCGCCGCTTTTTCAAGCGCATGGCCCGCGAGGGGGTGCAGATCCATCCGTTTTTCAGAGTGGCGTTTCCCCCCTTCGCCACCCGCATCAACTGGCGCAACCACCGCAAGATAGTGGCCATCGACGGCCGCATAGGCTATATAGGCGGCATGAACATTGCCTCGCGCTACATCTCCGGCAACAAGAAATTTCCGGTGTGGCGCGACACCCATCTTCGTGTCACCGGCCCCGGCGTGGCAGCCCTGCGCTACTCCTTTGCCGTCGACTGGAGCTTCATGGGCCAGCCCCTCGATCTCGACTCCGAATCGGCAGGTCATCCGCAGTGTGTCCCCGCCGGATCCGATCAAGCAGGAAGCCGCCACAACACCCTTCCCGCTTCGGTGCAGCTCGTCACCTCCGGGCCCACCGACCGCTGGAGCAACGTAGAGCTGATTCTGCTCAAAGCAATAGGAGCAGCCCGCAAGCGGGTGTGGATCCAGACCCCCTACTTCCTCCCTCCCGAGAGCATGCTCCGCGCTCTCCAGACCGCAGCCCTGGCCCGTGTCGATGTAAGGGTGATGATGCCACAGCGCTCCGACTCGGCCATCCTCACCTATGCCTCCCGCAGCTATATATCCGAATGCCTCCGCGCAGGCATGAAATTTTATCTCTTCAGCGCCGGCATGCTCCACTCCAAGGTGGTGATAGTCGACGACGATTTCTCGTCAGTCGGGTCGGCCAACATCGACTTCCGCTCCTTCGAGCACAACTTCGAGAGCAACTTGATGATCTACGGCACCGAAGTCAACTCCGAGCTGCGCCGCCTGTTTTCCGACGATATGAGCCGGAGCCTCCGTCTGCGCCTACAGGTATGGGCCCGGCGCCCACTCCACCATAAGGCCGCCGAGAGCATAATGCGCCTGCTCAGTCCTGTGCTCTGATCCCGGCCCTCACGCCGTTTATTGCCCCGGCCGTCTCTTTTTTTGCCGCAGCATTGAGGCGCCACGGAATTTTTTAGTAAATTTGCAGAAAATTGGGAAAAAGCATGAGCGAACTCCAGCAACGCATCGACACCGTGGCCCGCAAGGCCGCCCTACTCACCACCCGATGCCAACTGTTGCGCCGCGAGAAAGCCGAAGCCCTCGACAGGATTGCGCTCCTCGAAGCAACAGTGGAGACGCAGGCACGCCGGATCGAGGAGCTCTCTATGCAGCTCGAATACATGACCGTGGTGTCGGTCCTCGAGCCATCGGCCAAAGACCGGCACGAAGTGCGCGAACGCCTCTCCCGATTGCTGCATGACATAGACCAATGCATCGCCGATCTCAGCGACTGCAATGAAAGATAATCTCAACATCACCCTAAATATAAGCGGTGAGCAGCTCAAGCTCACCGTCCCTCGCGAGGAGGAAGAGATAATGCGCGAAGCCGCCAGCCAGCTCAATCAGGCCATGCGCCGGATGCAGGCCAGCTTCAAAGATGTCTCAGCCACTCATGCCTGGGCCCGCGTGGCTCTCCTCTTTGCCCGCGGCTACCTCTCGGCCAAGGCTGCCAACGCCGCCACCGAAAAGATGCTCGCCGACCTCGAGTCGCAGCTCGACGAGTTGCTGCTGGAGCGTTGAATCGCCCGCCATTCTCTCTCGCTCATCGCCATCCGATGATCTTTCATTGCCGACACCGACCGACGGGTCAGGGCTTGCCATGCGCGCCTTGATCCGATTTTTATTTCCATACCAACCCACCGACTATCAACCCTTTAACAAAGCCTTCATAACCCCACTCACTTATCAACCCCAATGAATGTGATTATTCTTATAATGATAGCGGTCGTGGCAGCTGCAATTGCTGTTGTCGCTACCCTCATCATCCAGCGCAATATGGCTTCGACCCGCGCAAAAGCCATCATGGAGGAAGCCCGCCTCGAGGCCGACGTCCTTAAGAAAAACAAGCTCCTCGAAGCCCGCGAGGAGGGCATCAAGATCACCTCCGAAGCCGAGCGTCAGGCCCAGAGCCGACTCGGCAAGGTGCAGAGCGCCGAGGGCAAGATCAAGCAGCGCGAGATGCAGCTCAACCAGCAGCAGAGCGAGACCGCAAAGGCCCGTAACGAGATTGAGCAGAACCGCCGTAAACTCGACGATCTGGCTGCCCGGCTCGACAGCCGCCGCGCTGAACTCGACGACCTCGAACGCCACGCCCGCGAGGAGCTGGAACATATCTCCGGCCTCACCGCCGACGAAGCCCGTGAGAAGCTCGTCGAGAGCCTCAAGGATGAAGCCAAGACTGCCGCCGCATCATATATCAACGATATAATGGACGAGGCCAAGCTCACCGCCAACAAGGAAGCCAAGCGCATCGTAGTGCAGTCGATCCAGAGAGTGGCCACAGAAACAGCCATCGAAAACTCTGTCACTGTATTTCAGATCGACAGCGACGAGATCAAAGGCCGCATCATCGGACGCGAAGGCCGCAATATCCGCGCCCTCGAAGCCGCCACAGGCATCGAGATCATAGTCGACGACACCCCGGAGGCAATCGTACTCTCCGGCTTCGACCCCGTAAGACGCGAGATTGCACGTCTCGCCCTCCACCAGCTCGTGGCCGACGGACGCATCCACCCCGCCCGCATCGAAGAAGTAGTGGCAAAGGTGCGCAAGCAGATCGAGGAAGAAATCATCGAGACCGGCAAGCGCACCGCCATCGACCTCGGCATCCACGGCCTTCATCCCGACCTCATCCGTCTCGTGGGTAAGATGAAATACCGCTCCTCCTACGGCCAGAACCTCCTTCAGCACTCACGCGAGACCGCCAATCTCTGCGCCGTCATGGCCTCGGAACTCGGCCTCAATCCCAAGAAAGCACGCCGCGCAGGCCTACTCCACGACATAGGCAAGGTGCCCGACGAGGAGCCCGAACTCCCCCACGCTCTCCTCGGCATGAAACTCGCCGAAAAGTATAAGGAGAAGCCCGAGATATGCAATGCCATAGGCGCCCACCACGACGAGATAGAGCAGACCACCCTCCTCGCCCCCATCGTGCAGGTGTGCGACGCCATATCCGGTGCCCGTCCCGGCGCCCGCCGCGAGATCGTGGAGGCCTACATCAAGCGCCTCAACGACCTTGAGCAACTCGCCCTGAGCTATCCCGGAGTGATCAAGACCTATGCCATTCAGGCCGGCCGCGAGCTCCGTGTCATAGTCGGGGCCGACAAGATCGACGACGTGGAGACCGAAAAGCTATCGGCCGAGATCGCCAAGCGCATCCAGGATGAGATGACCTATCCCGGACAGGTCAAGATAACCGTCATTCGCGAGACCCGCTCCGTGAGCTTCGCCAAATAATACACCCCTCTGTGGCAATGGACAATAATCCTACCGATCCCTCCGACAAGCACGACGACACCGCACCCGCCAACGGCTGCTCCGGCTCATGTCGCAAGGCTTGCCCGAGGAGCTTCCCCAGAGGTAAGCTCAACAGCTACGATTGGCTTGCCGACATTCCCGGCTCCATGGCCGAGAGTCCGCTCGTTGAGGTGGTATTTAAAAACACCCGTAAGGGCTTCTACCGCAACCCCGCCCGCATCGACCTCACGATAGGCGACATGGTGGCAGTGGAAGCCGCTCCGGGCCACGACATCGGCCGCGTCACTCTCACCGGCAAGCTCGTAGAGCTGCAGATGAGACGCGCCGGTGTGAAACCCACCGCCGAGCTCAAGCGCATCTTCCGTATTGCAAAGCCAAGCGACCTCGACAAATATGCCGAGGCTTGCGCCCGCGAGAACGACACCATGGTGCGCGCACGCCGCATAGCCGAAGACCTCAAGCTCAACATGAAGATTGGTGATGTTGAGTATCAGGGCGATGGCAACAAAGCCATTTTCTACTACATTGCCGACGAGCGCGTCGACTTCAGGCAGCTCATCAAAATCCTCGCCGACACCTTCAAGGTGAGGATCGAGATGAAGCAGATAGGCGCACGCCAGGAAGCCGGACGCATTGGCGGCATAGGCCCTTGTGGCCGACCCCTCTGCTGCGCCAGCTGGATGACAAACTTTGTCACCGTGGGCACAGCAGCCGCCCGCTATCAGGATATATCTCTCAATCCCCAGAAGCTCGCCGGACAGTGTGCCAAGCTCAAGTGCTGCCTCAACTTCGAGGTCGACGCCTACATGGAGAGCATGAAGCAGCTCCCGCCTAAAGACGCACGCCTTGAGACCACCGACGCCACCTTCTTCCACTTCAAATACGATATGCTCAAGCACGAGGTGACCTACTCCACCGACAAGTCGGTGGCAGCCAACCTCGTCACAATCCCTGCATCCCGTGCCTTTGAGGTGATAGCGATGAACAAGCGGGGCGAGAAACCCGACAGCCTCCTTACCGACGAGGCAAAGGCCGCTGCTGAAAAAGCACCCTACAACGACATCCTCGGTCAGGATATCACCCGCTTTGACAAAAAGAAGCGCAAGAGCCGCAAGCCGGAAAAATCCGACAAGTCCGACAAGTCTGACAAGCCTGAAAAGGCCGAAAAGGCCGAAAAGGCCGAAAAGGCCCCCAAGAAGCCGCGCCGTCAGCGTACACAGAAAGGATTCCGCCCCGAAGACGACACTCCCGAAGGTGTGCCCGCTCCTCGCAAGAATCTCGACGAGCCTACACCCTCCCGTCAGGAGCGGCAGCCCGATAAGCCCGAAGCCAAGACTCAGGATAAGAAGCGCCCTCAGCCGCGGAATCGTCGCAACGGAGCCTCCGGACGCAAGCCTCAGGGTGGCGATCGCCCGCAGCAACCATCCACGCCCGCTCCCGATGCGTAAGATCCTTCCAGCCATTGCAGCGGCGGCGGTCGCATTGGCCGCCGCCTGCTCTTCGCCCGGCTCTGAGCCGCACACCGTCACTCCCGACGAGGCCCGGCTCGGCTACAGTGATTTCGCCACACTGCCCGACTATGGCTGGCGCTACGACGACACTGTGACATTTGTCACCCCCTCGGCCCAAGGAGAAATGCGGGTGGCGCTCCGCCACTCCACACGCTACCCCTACCGCAACGTGTGGCTGGAGGTGACTCGCCTCGCTCCCGATTCTGGGGCATCCCCTCTGCGCGACACCATCGAGCTCGAGCTCGCCGATCCCTTCGGACTATGGAAGGGTACCGGCGTAGGGCCCACACGCCAGATGGAGGCTGTGGTCGACACCCATGTCAAGGTCGACAGCGGCACTCTTTTGAGCCTGCGACACATCATGAGGCTCGACACACTCCCAGCCATAGAGCAGACCGGTATTTTCATCATCGAATAATCTTTCCACTCCACCCCCGCCATGACCCACCATTTCAACGGTCATATAAACCTCCTCCCCGTTGAGGAACAACAACTGCGTCTCGGCCACCTCCGTGCAGCTATGGCCACGGCCCGCGTCGACGCCATTCTTGTGTCCGACATAGCCAATATCTATTATCTCACAGGACGAGTGTTCTCAGGCTATGTATATGTGACTGCAGAGGAGATGCCCGTCGTCTACTTTGTCAAGCGCCCTTCGGGCCTCGAGGGCGACGGCGTGGTCTACATACGCAAACCCGAGCAGATAGCCGAGTCCCTGGAGCTTGCCATTCCCGCTTCCATCGGACTCGAACTCGACCTCCTGCCATTCAGCATGGCATCGAGGCTCGCCAAGGTGTTTGGCCGCGATGCCGCTTCAATAGCCAACGCCTCACCGGTGCTCCGCGCCGTTAGGGCAATCAAGACTCCGCTGCAGCAGCGCATGATGCGCGATAGTGCCATCCAGCAGGATTATGTCTACCGTCAGGTGCCCAAACTCTACCGCGAAGGAATGACCGATATTGAACTTCAGATAGAGATTGAGCGTGCGCTCCGCCGCCGCGGTTGCCTCGGCCAGTTCCGCATATCGGGCGACTCCATGGAGCTATATATGGCCAACATACTCGTAGGCGAGAATGCCGACAGCCCCACACCCTACGACTTTGCAATGGGCGGGGCCGGACTCGACCCCTCGCTTCCTGTAGGTGCCTGTGGCGAGATCATCAGGGAAGGCAACTCGGTCATGGTCGACGCCAACGGCAATTTCACCGGCTACATGACCGACATGACCCGCACTTTCACTCTCGGCGAGATCGCTCCACTCGCCGTCAAGGCCCACGAGACCTCGATAGAGATATGCCGCGCAGTGGCCGCCGCCGCCCGCCCCGGCGCCGAAGCCCGACACCTCTACTCTCTGGCCGAGAGCATGGCTGCCGAGGCCGGACTCGCCGAATATTTCATGGGCCACAGGCAGAAAGCCGGATTTGTGGGCCACGGTCTCGGAATCGAGATCAACGAGCTCCCTGTAATCGCACCCCGCAGCCGCGACATCATAGCCCCGGGCAACACCTTTGCCCTCGAACCCAAATTTGTCATCCCGGGCACTGGCGCTGTCGGTATCGAAAACACCTACATCGTGGGTGAGGACGCCACCGAAGCCATCACCACCACTCCTCAGCAGCTCATCTCGCTCTCATGAACGAACTCCTACCCCCTCATCACCGATCAAAGATAGAACGTGCCCTTGCCGATCATCCCGAACTGGCGCTCGTGGGAGCGGTAGCCGACCGTCTCGGACTCGAATGTTATGTGGTGGGCGGCTTCGTGCGCGACATTTTCCTCGGACGCCACTCCAAAGATATCGACTTTGTGGCGGTGGGGAGCGGCATTGATCTGGCCCGCGCTGTGGCAGCCGAGCTTGGCCGCAAGGCACGTCTCGCTGTGTTCAAGACCTATGGCACCGCTCAGGTCACTCTGCGTCAGCGCGGCCTTGAGCTCGAATTTGTCGGAGCGCGCCGCGAGAGCTACCGCCGCGAAAGCCGCAACCCTATCGTCGAAGACGGCACTCTGGCCGACGACATCGCGCGCCGCGACTTTACCATCAACGCCATGGCCATATGCGTCAACGGGCCGAGGCTCGGCGAGCTTGTCGATCTCTACTCCGGTCTCACCGACCTCGACGACGGGATCATACGCACTCCCCTCGACCCCGATGTGACCTTTTCCGACGACCCTCTGCGCATGATGCGTGCCCTGCGGTTTGCCACCCGGTTTGACTTCACCATCCTGTCCGTCACACTCGATGCCATAACACGCAATGCCGACCGCATCGACATCATAGCCCGCGAGCGCATAGCCACAGAGCTTATGAAGATCATGGAGTCAGACCGCCCCTCGAAAGGGTGGAGGCTGCTGGCCAAGACAGGCCTCCTGAAGCATATCCTTCCCGAGCTCGACGCCATGCGCGGTGTGGCCACCGTCAATGGCCGTGGACATAAAGACAACTTCCTCCACACCATGGAGGTGCTCGACAATGTGGCCTCACGCACCGACAATGTGTGGCTCCGCTGGGGAGCGCTCCTCCACGACATAGCAAAGCCGGCCACAAAGCGATGGGACGACAAGCTCGGATGGACATTCCACAACCACAACTTCATCGGGGCCAAGATGGTGCCGCGACTGTTCAAGTCGCTCAGGCTCCCTCAGGGCGAGCCCGCCAAATATGTTGCAAAGCTCGTGGAGCTCCACATGAGGCCCATAGCCCTGGTGGAGGACGAGGTGACCGACTCGGCCGTGAGGCGCCTGATCCACGATGCCGGCGACGACCTCGACGACCTGATGCTCCTGTGCCGCGCCGACATCACCTCGAAAAATGCCGACAAGGTGCGCCGGCTCCTCGAAAACTTCGATCATGTGAAGCATAAGATGGAGGAGCTGGAAGCCCGCGACCATATACGCAACTACCAGCCCCCGGTCGACGGCCTGGAGATCATGAACACCTTCGGATAGGACAATGCCGCGAGGTGGGTGTGATCAAAAACGCCATCAAAGATGCAATCCTCGACGGGCGCGTGGCCAACGAACATGATCCCGCCTTCGAGTTTATGCTCGCCATCGCCGAAGGGCTCGGTCTTAAACCAGTCGACAAATGTACTACATCACAAAACGAATAGAGATCGCAGGGAGTCACTTCCTCAACCTTCCATATCAGAGCAAGTGTACCCGCATGCACGGCCACAACTGGATCATCACCATCCACTGCCGCGCACGGGAGCTCAACGCCCAGGGCATGGTGGCCGATTTCAGCCACATCAAGGCCGAGATCACCGAGCGGCTCGACCATCAGTGTCTCAACGATGTGCTCCCCTTCAACCCCACCGCCGAAAACATCGCGCATTGGATAGCCGGGATTGTCGACCACTGCTACCGCGTCGACGTCCAGGAAAGCGAGGGAAATGTGGCGTCATACGTGGCCGACGAACCGGCATCGGGCATCTCAACCCTCTGAGCCATGGCCGCCACCTACCGAATCAACGAGATATTCTACTCACTCCAGGGCGAGGGATTCCACACCGGGCGCCCCGCAGTGTTTCTGCGTCTGAGCGGTTGCAACCGCTCATGCCCATTCTGCGACACCGACCACTCATCGGGCTCTATTATGACCGCCACCGATATAGCCGCGCAGATTGCCGCGTTCCCGTCGCGGTTTGTAGTAGTGACCGGGGGCGAGCCTCTGCTGCAGCTCGACCGCGAGCTCATCGACGCCCTAAAGAATCTCGGAGCGGAGATAGCCGTGGAGACCAACGGCTCCCTCCCCGTGCCCCCGGGAGTCGACTGGGTCACCTGCTCGCCCAAAGACACCCCCTGGGCCATCGACCGCGTCGACGAGCTCAAGATAGTGTTTGACGGGCGCGACGTCGAGGCCATAGCCGCCGCTTTCCCCTCAGCCCGCCACCTCTACCTCCAGCCCCTTCATGATGCGGCCACCGCCACCGCGAATACCGAGGCTACAGTCGACTACATCAAGGCCCATCCCCGCTGGCGTCTTTCACTCCAGACCCACCGTCTCATCAACATCCCCTGATCCACATCCCACCTCACCTCAATCACACTACCCCGAAGGAAATGCTCACCCCACGATCGCTCTTTCCCGACTTCAAGCCCCTTTCCTGTCTCTGCCTCGACGCCGAATTTGCCTCAAGCCGCGACATCCTCGAGATGCTTGAGCTTTCGATAGCCGACAGCGAGGGAAAGCTGATCTACAACCATCGGTTCAAACCGGCACGCATGCGCCGATGGAACCTCATTCCCCACGGCATAAAGCCCGCGATGGTCGACCACGAACCCTCGTTTGCATCCTGTCGCCCGTCGATACAGCGCATACTCGACGGCGCCGACTACCTCATGGGCTTCGCCCTCGAAAACGATCTGCGGCGGCTTGAGGCTCAGGGCACCCGCCATCTGCCCGACAAGAAGATAATCGAGCTGCGCGACTGGTTCTGGCTCATCTATGGCCGCGACCACGGTCTCGACTACACCCAGGATATAGGACTCTCCCGCTGCTGCACTGAGCTGGGGGTGGAGATAGATCCCGAAAAGGCCCATGGAGCAGCCTACGACACCACTGTCACCCTGCGCTGCTTCCACGTGCTGCTGGAGCGATTCGTCGACTCCCACGGCTCTTTCGATTCTTTTGAGGCTCTTTACGACGCCTTCGCAGCCGAAGTTGCCGTGGCAAAGGAAGCCTACGACATTGAGGCCGCCAAAGGCCACTGCTCGATTTATGCCAACACCAGTCCGACAGCATCATCGCCCTACCGCTTCATCGCTGGCAAAGAAGCTCCCGACCCCGACAGGACCGACCTCATAGCCACCATCCCCGTGGCCAACCGCCGCAAAGCCGTGATGGATCTGTCGAAGATGCTCACCGGCACTGTGCTGTCATCCCCTCGTTTCACATTCAGGCGCTTGTCGCCGGCTATGATCGAGCGCTTCAAAGCCTACACCAACTCAGCCGACATTGCCGAGATCGACTTCGCCCGAAACGTAATGAAGCTATCGGCTGCTTTCCAATCAGTATCGCGCCATCGTTGATTCTTCGGCAAGGATGCTCTTTTAGCAAGCAATGTCATAATAAAAGGAGCTTCACTCCGTTATTAACCAAAATGCAATTAGAAATGAAACGCCACATATCCCTCCTCGCCATCATCGCCGCTATAATAGTGGCTGCCAGCAGCTGCTCCTCAGGGCGCCAGCTATCTTACTTCGACGACATTGAAGCCTATAATGAGGGCACTATGGGCGTGCTCGGCGACTATCAGGTGCGCATAAAGCCCGACGACGAGCTCCTGATCACAGTCAACTCCCTCGATCCAAAGGCATCGGCCGACTACAATCTGCCCATGACCAATCCGGCCCTGGCAGAGAAGGCACCGACAACCTCCTCATCCCAGCAACAGCAGACCTATGTGGTCAACGCTTTGGGCGACATCAATTTTCCGGTGCTCGGCAAGATTCATGTCAAGGGCATGACCACTCTTGAGCTCACGGAATACCTCACCTCGCGCATTGCCGAGAGAGTGGTCGATCCGGTGGTGCGCGTCGCCCTTGCCAACTTCAATGTGAGCGTGATGGGCGAAGTGGAGAAACCCGGGCCCGTAAAGGTGTCGACCGAGCGCCTGAGTGTGTTTGACGCCCTCGTGGCTGCCGGCGATCTCACCGACTACGGACGCCGCGAGAATGTGCTCGTGATCCGCGAGATCGACGGCAAGAAGGTCTACCAGCGCCTCAATCTCAAAGACAGCAAGGTGGTTGAATCGCCGTTTTTCTACCTCCAGCAAAACGATGTGGTGTATGTGGAGCCCAACAGCATCCGTCAGGCCAACTCTAAATACAACTCCAACAACGCCTTCAAGCTCACCGTGATCTCTTCGGTGATCTCGGCCGTATCGGTCATCACATCTCTCGTCATCGCCCTTACCCGCTGACACTGCCCCGAGCCTATGATACGCATCGACCGTGTGGCAACATGGATCTTCATCGCGGCTTTCGCGATGCTCGTCCCCTCGATCCAATTCCTCGGCTATCTCGACGAGTGTGTGGCCGTGGCGTTGCTCGCTCTTGCTGTGGCCGATTCGATGCTCAACACCGGCGCATGGCGCCGCTACCGCCTCCTGTGGATCCTGTGGGCATCATGGCTTTCTATGCCGTGTATTCCATGACGGTGGTCAACTACACCTCGCGCATGCCCATCATCATCGACACCCTTATCGAGAGCAAGCCTTTCATCACCCTGTTTGTCATGATGGCCGTGAGGCCGGTGCTCACCGGTGCCGATAAAAAATTGCTCAGAGGCATTGCTGTTGTCAATGTCGTGGTGTGCGCTCTGGTGCTGCTCCTCCCCAACTCATATATCCGCATGGCCATCCAGCACATCTCCTACGGAGGCATATTCATTTTTCTGTCGACTCTGGTCTATATGATGTGCTCCATACGAAGCGACGGCACCATTTCTTCCCATAACAAACTCACTATTGTAGTCATGGCTCTTACGGGCCTCACATGCGGACGCTCCAAGTTTTATGCCGAGTTTGTGTTTCTGCTCTTCTTCCTCTTTGCCTACCGCCCCGGAATATTACGCCGCATCACCCTGCGGCAGATTGCGGGAGCTGCTCTTCTGGTAGCTTTAGTGGTGGCTGTGACATGGCGTAAATTCAGCTTCTATTTCCTCACGGGCAATTCCGGAGCAACGACCTTCGATCCGTCGGTAGTTGAGTCCTTTGCCCGTCCGGTGCTTTACTTCACCGGATTCCGGATTCTGCTCGACCATATCCCCTTCGGCACCGGGCTTGCCTCATTCGCATCATTCCGCTCCATCGAGCCCTACTCGGGTGTCTACACCGAATATGGCATAAACCGCGTCCACGGCCTGTCGCCCGAGATGCCGTCGTTCATATGCGATGCCTACTACCCCTCACTGGCCCAGTTTGGCATTGTCGGTGTGGCGCTCTTCGCATGGCTCATTGCCTATGTCATTCGCCTCATCGGCTCGCTGGTGAGATGCGGATCATCGCCACAGATAGCCTTGTATTCCGTGGGGATGCTCTGCGTGCTTTTTGTTCTTATCGAGAGCACCACCGGCACCGCCATGGTCAATTGCGGTGGCGTAATGGCCATGCTGATCTTAGGCATTGTGGCCGGACGAGCCATCGACCGTCTCTCATCCGCCTCAGTCGACCAATCTGTTTAACTCCTGATTTCACCCTCCATCAACGATATATGTCAACCACCTGCAAGACCACCTCTTCATCCGACACCCTCGACCTCAGGCGCTTCCTACGCTCCGTCAGGAACCTGAAGTGGATCTATGTCGCTTCCTTTATCTTTTTCATGGGCATGGCCGCCACCTACTGCATCCTGCGCCAGCCTCAATATGAGATCAACTCCACTATGCTGATCGAAGATCCGTCGGCCGACGGTTCGGGAGCGGCCGGCGGCATGGCTATGATGATGCGCACCTTCTCGGTGGGGGGATTCAGCGGTTCGTCGGTCAACAATGAGCTACAGCTCATCAACTCCCATGAGGTGCTGATGAACACAGCCAAGACCCTCGGCCTCAACCGCACCTACTACAGGCGCGACGGCATGGAAAAGCGAATGCTCTTCCTCGACTCGCCCATCGCTCTCGAAGCTCCGCAGACAATCCTCGACACTCTCCGGGTAGGAATGACCGTGACTGTCGACATCAAGGGCGACCGCGCCGACATCGACGTGACCCGCGGACGCTTCAAGACCACCGTGGCCGCAGCTTCCGACGCAACTCTTCCCGCCACAGTCAAGACCCCCTGGGGGCCTCTTACCATTATCCCCACGTCAAATTACACCGGCGAGGAGCAGACCATCCAGATCGATCTGGGCAGCTATGAGGGCGCGGCAGCCTTTCTATACAGTGATATCGACGTGAGTGTGCCCGACAAGCTGGCCGACGCCATCGGGTTTGGTATGCTTTATCCCAATCCTGCCCGTGGCCGCGCCATACTCAACACTCTCATGGCCGAATACAATGCCAAGCGTCTTGAACGCAAGCACGCCACAGCCCGCGCCCAGCTCGAATTTCTCGATGAGAGGATCAACTCCATCTTCGGCGAGCTCAACGAGGCCGAGCAGAAGCTTCAGGACTTCAAGTCGGAACACAAGATTGTGAGCATCGGCGCTGAGGCTCCCCTGCTCCTCGAAAGCACCTACTCAGCCCAGACCGATATGGTCAAGGTGTCAGCCGAAGTGGCATACTATCGCGAGGTGCTCGCCGCCCTGGCCTCACCAGAGCGTTCGGGCGAACTCCTGCCTGTGTTTGATTCAGCCGCTTATCCCATGATCAGGGACTACAACACCATGCTCATGGAGAAAAAAGATCTGGAGCGGTCGGCCACACCCTCCAATCCGGTGCTCATTGCCGCCGAAACCAATCTTGCCGAGATGCGCGCCTCGGTCACCAATAATGTAGAGAATATGCTTCAGGCTGCCGAAACACTCCTCGCTTCCCAGAAAGCCCTCGCAGCCAAGGCCGACGCCAAGCTCAACACCCTCCCTGCCGCCGAGCGCGACTATGTGACGCTCACCCGCGACCGCCAGCTCAAAAACGAACTCTACACCTATCTGGCCGCACAGCGCGAGAATGCAGCCCTGCAGATCTACAACGACGACACCCTCGGCTTCATAGTCGACGAAGCCTACTCATCGATCAGACCGAGCAACCGCAAGGCATATCTCGCCATAGCCGGTTGTCTGTTTATGGCTTTCCTCTGCCCCACGCTGCTCGCCCTGCTCCTCACCTGGCGCAAGCGCTCGGTGTGCGACCCAATGGATGCAGCCTCATCGGGCATCGAGCCTGAAACCGTGGTGATCGACGGCTCACGCGCATCCATCAATAGCCTGCGCGCTCTCATCATGCGCCACTCCGAAGGCGCCGCCGCTACGGTCTATGTGAGTGGCGATGCAGCATCCTCGATAGTGAGCGGCCTGGCCGAGGCCTTCGGCGCTATCGGCCGCGACTCCGCCTCGCTCACCCCTGCGATGATGGGGCTCGACGACGACAACGACTCGCTCTTCCTCCCTGCCTTCCGCAAGCGTGTGGCCGATATTGCCACCGCCACTGCACCCACCACTCTCTTCATTCCTGTTCCGGTGCCCGGACGCACAGCCGAGTTGCGCCCTCTCTTCGACGGTGGCGGCGCCTCCGCCATGCTGCTGCTCGCCTACACCCGCGGATCTCTCCCGATCGCCACACTCAAGGCCACGGCATCACTTTTCAGCGGCATCACCGTAATGCTGGCTATAGTCAAGGAATAATCCTCCCATCTCCCTCCATCGGATTTTTATGCAGGCAATAATACTCGCGGCTGGCATGGGCCGGCGTCTCGGCGCTTTTACCGCCAATCACACCAAATGTATGGTCGAGGTCAATGGCGAGAAACTCATTGACCGGTTGCTGACCCAGATCGCTCCTCTCGGGCTCGACCGCATAGTGGTGGTCACAGGCTATGAAGGCGAAAGTCTGCGCAACTACCTCACCGACACCTACGGACAGTCGCTCCCGCTGGTGTTTGTCGACAATCCGGTCTACGACCACACCAACAACATATATTCCCTTTGGCTGGCACGCGACTATCTCACCGCCGACGACACTCTCCTGCTTGAGAGCGACCTGATTTTCGGCGACGGAATTGTGGAGATGGCTCTCTACGATCCTCACCCAAATGTGGCGCTCGTGGCCAAATATGAGCCGTGGATGGACGGCACGATGGTCACCCTCGGCCCCGACGGGCAGATCGACCATTTTGTCGCCGGAAATAATCTCGACTTCCGCGACATCGACTCTTATTACAAGACAGTCAATGTGTATAAACTCTCGCGCGACTTCTCGACCAACGTCTATCTGCCGTTTCTCGAAGCATATATCCGCGTGATGGGCAACAATGAGTATTACGAGCAGGTGTTGAGGGTGCTCACATTTATCGACAATTCCGACCTCGTGGCTCTCCCGGTGGGAAACAAGCTCTGGTATGAGATCGACGATATTCAGGATCTGCGCATAGCCGAGACACTCTTTGCCTCAGGCCCCGAGAGGCTTGCCAAGCTACAGGCCACCTACGGCGGCTACTGGCGCTTCCCGTTCATACTCGATTTCTGCTACCTTGTCAACCCCTACTTTCCTACGCCGGGAATGATCGGCGAGCTCAAAGCCCGGTTTGAGGCGCTGCTCAGGCAATATCCGTCGGGCATGGGGGTCAATTCGCTTCTGGCCGGAAAATATTTCGGCGTCGACGCCGACTTCATCTGCCCCGGCAATGGAGCCGCCGAGCTGATAAAAGCACTCATGGAGCACTCTTCGACCGGGCGCCTCGGCATCGTGGAGCCAACCTTTGAGGAATATCCCAACCGCCGCGGGCGCGGCTCGGTGGTGGCATTCCGCCCTCAGGCGCCCGACTTCGCCTACACTGCGGCCGATCTCATGGAGTTTTTCGCAACCCATCCGGTCGACACCCTGCTGGTGATCAACCCCGACAATCCGTCGGGCAACCTCATCCCGCCCGCCGATCTCGAAATCCTCGCATCATGGGCCGCAGAGCACTCGGTGAGGCTCATAATCGACGAGAGCTTCATCGATTTCGCCCCGCTCCCTGCCGGCGAGTCCACGCTGATTGACAATGAGATCCTGCGCCGTCATCCCTCGATGGTAGTGGTCAAGAGCATATCGAAGAGCTACGGAGTGCCGGGGCTCAGGCTCGGTGTGGCCGCCTCGGCCGACAAAGAGCTTATAGCCACCCTCAAGCGCGAGGTGGCCATATGGAACATCAACTCTTTTGCCGAATATTATATGCAGATCTTCGGCAAATATGAGAAGCAATATGCCTCTGCTTGCCGACGCATACGTGCCGAGCGCGATCGTCTCGGCTGCCTGTTGCAGTCGATACCGTGGCTCCACACTGCTCCCTCAGCCGCCAACTATTTCCTGTGTAGGATAGACCCCTCGTCGAGATTCGACTCCCACACTCTGGCCCTCGAACTCCTCGACCATCACGACATACTCATCAAAGACTGCGCCTCAAAACACGGCTTCGACCACCCCGACGACCGCCTGCGCTATGTGCGCATCGCCGTGCGCGACCGCGCCGACAACGACCGCCTCATCTCAGCCCTGCGCTCCCTGTCATGACCCTCGACCCCGCTATTGAATCATCGCTCCGCGCCCGTTTCAATCCACCGGGATCAGCCCTGCGCCAAGCGCAGCTCAAAATGCTCGACATCCTTGTAGAGGTCGACCGCATCTGCCGCCGCAACAATATTTCCTACTGGTTGTCGTCGGGCACCCTGATAGGCGCAGCAAGACATGGAGGATTCATACCATGGGACGATGATATCGACATCGAGATGCTGCTCCCCGACTACAAGCGCTTCTGCAGCATAGCTCCGCGCGAACTCCCGCATTACCTTAAGCTACAGAACTCATCGACCGACCCTATGTTTCTGCTCGGCTTCTCAAAGGTACGCAACACCCAAGAGAAAATCATCAGCAACGACACACGGCTTGATCGCCACTACTCGATCGATGGTTTTTTCATTGACATTTTTCCGATAGCTCCATCAGCGGGATTCTTGCTCCACAAGGTGTCGGGAAAGTTGGCCTATTGGGGCATGTTTGCTGTCAACAAAAGCTACGGCAAGCCATGCGGAAAGTTGGTACGTTACCTCTTCGACGGCATGATAGCCACCCTCAAAGGTATCAACAACATATTCAGTCCATGCTTCTCACGCTCGACGCTGCGGCATCTGCTACCCTCTACTTTTTCCAAACCGCGCGACATCAACGACATCATGCCTCTGGGAGAGATAGCTTTCGAAGGCCATTCATTTATGGCACCCGCCGATATCGACAGCTATCTCAAACATCTCTACGGCAACTGGACTGCTTTGCCCCTCTCGACAGCATAAAGACTCATACCCGACTCTGACTGCGCCGCCGTGCGCGACCGCGCCGACAACGACCGCCTCATCTCAGCCCTGCGCTCCCTGTCATGACCCTCGACCCTTCTTATTCGGAAGTATTGTTTTCTCTAACTTTAAGATAGTATATGGCTTTCTGACGTTCAATTTCAGCGCGCAACTGCTCCGGAGTAGGCATGTAAAGCATATATTTGGAGGCAAACAGATGGTCGTTGTCATGAAGAACTGAGTATCGCGCTATATCCTCATCTGTATCGCCGCAGAGCACAATGCCTATTGTGGGATTATCTCCATCAGTGCGTTTCAGATCATCGTACATCCGCACATACATATCCATCTGACCTACATCCTGATGACATATTTTAGATGTCTTTAGATCTATCAAAACGTAGCATTTAAGATATATGTTGTAGAATACCAAGTCGATATAGTAATCCTCTTTTTCGGTATGGATATGTTGCTGACGCGCCACAAATGCGAAACCTTTGCCAAGCTCAAGAAGAAACTTTTCGAGATTGTTGATGATAGATTCCTCTAAATCCGACTCATGAAAGGAGCTATCGGCAGTAAAGCCGAGAAACTCTCCTATTATGGGATTCTTTATAAACTCAGTAGGGTCATGGGCTTCGGCTGCAATGAAGTGGCCGGTTTAAGCATCGCCTTCTTTGCAAGATCCTTTTTCTGCGAGGCAACCACGCGAAAATAATATTGCGAACTTATGTTGCGCTGGAGTGTGCGTGTACTCCAATCCTGCGCAGCAGCTTCCAGCTCGTACCATGCTCGGGCTTCAGGGTTAAGTTCTTGAATGAGTGCACGGTAATGAGTCCACGAAAGAAAGACGGAAGATTTTCCACTCACTGCGTGGAAAATTTCAGGATACATCTTATAGAATTGGGAATAGTTATAAAGATTGGTCTTTGTAAACCCCCTTCCATATTTAGCTGTGAGACGTTGGGAGAGACCTTTGATAATGTCGAGTCCGTATTTAGCACGGTCTTCACCTTTAAGTTCTTCCTCAGCGATTAGCTGCCCCAAAAGCCAGTTGCGACGCACAAGTGATTCATTGATCTGGCGATAGGCTGTTTGCCGGGCGGTCTCAATTACGTCGGAAGCCCTCCGGAGAAGATTATGGAAGAAGCCATTGCCGATTTCGTGGGAATCGGGTTGGGGCAAATTGTTGTTGATTTTATGCGTCATAACCAATGGTCTTAAATGCGACAGTCAAGCTCCGGGCCTATATGGTCTATTACAGTTGGCCACGCAATCATATTGAATGACAATGGGTTGATGTCGCGCGCAAAAGTAGCGATAAATTCTGACACTGCAATCAAAAAGCCAATCTTTTAATTGTGTAGCAGATACTATCCGGCCCCGTCATACGTTATATCCTCATAGGGGCTCCGCCCATCGAGAGCCCGCTATTGTTATGGCCAAGAAGAAAGTACTGATAGTCAATAAATTCTTGTATCCCCGCGGAGGCGACTGCATTGTGGCGCTCTCCGAGGCCGACCTCCTGCGCCGCGCCGGCCACGAGGTGGCGCTATGGGCCATGGATTATCCCGACAATATCCCGACGGCCACTTCGGCCCTGTATGCTCCGAGAGTCGACTTCTCGGGAGGAATCAAAGATAAGATCGCCGCAGTGAAGCGCACTCTCGGCTACGGCGATATCGAGGCGTCGTTTGGCCGGATGCTCAGTGAGTTCCGCCCCGACACCGTACACTTTCATAATATCCACTCATATCTGTCGCCACGGATAGTGGAGATGGCCAAGGCCGCCGGCGCGCGCACTCTCTGGACCATGCACGACTACAAGATCGTGTGTCCCTCCTACAGTTGTCTGCGACCCGACGGCAAGCCTTGCACCGAATGTCTGACCCATCCGGGCAGTGTGGTGCGCCACCGCTGCATGAAAGGGAGCTTTGCCGCAAGCCTTATTGCCCGCGCCGAAGCCTTGTGCTGGAACGCAGGGCGCCTCTCGGAGGCCACCGATGCTTTCGTGTGCCCGAGCCGCTTCATGGCATCGATGATTGCTGCCGCAGGCGTTGAGCACGACAAGATCCATGTGGTGTGCAACCACCTCGACCACACCAAGATGGAGATTCTGACCAAGATTCCCGCCGACTCACGCCACCGCGACCCCTCTCTGCTGGTCTATGCCGGACGCCTCTCGCGTGAAAAGGGCATCCACACCCTCCTCGCCACATTTGCCGAAATGGCCGACCCGGCCCTCTCGCTCCGCATCTACGGCACCGGCCCCCTTGAGGCCGAGCTCAAGCGCGACTTCGCCTCCACTCCGGGCGTGAAATTCCTCGGCCATGCCGACGCCGCCACCATTGCCCGCGATATGGCGGGGCGGCCATGACAGTGGTGCCCTCGGAGTGTTATGAAAACAATCCGCTGTCGGCCATAGAGTCGCTTTCGGCCGGTACTCCGGTGCTCGGCGCCGACATCGGAGGTATCCCCGAGCTTATCACCCCGTCGACAGGCATGCTCTTCGAACCCGCCGACCGCCACGCGCTCGCGGGGGCCATCAGAGGTATGCTCGTCCGCTCATTCGACCACAAGGCCATCAAGACCGAGGCAATGGAGCGATTCTCACCCCAAAAACATCTCAACCTCCTCCAGAATCTGTTATGACACGCATAGCTGCCCTTATATCATTTATCCTCATAGCCGTAGCCACCGCCATTGCGGCCGGCCGATCGGTGGCCGACATCCCAAACGTACATGTCTCCGACCGCTCCCGCTATGTGAGCAACCCCGACGGAGTGCTCTCAGAACGCGCCGAGCGACAGCTCAACAATATGCTCGCCGGGCTATGGGAGCGCACCTCGGCCGAGGTAGTCGTGGTGGCTGTGGCCGATATCGACCGCCCCGACGACATCGACGGCTTCGCCACCGACCTCTTTGAGGAGTGGGGTATAGGCAAATCCGACCGCGACAACGGACTCCTGATCCTCGTGGCGCGCAACAGCCGCAAAGCTGTCATACGCACGGGTCAAGGCATGGAGGGAGTGTTGCCCGACATTGTGGCGGGCCGCATTCTGCGCAACAAGATGTTTCCCCTCTTCCGCGAGGGCAACTACGACGGAGGCGTCATGGCTGCCACCCAGGAGGTGGGGCGCGTGGTGTCGGATCCACAATATGCCGAAGAGCTCCGCAGCAAGTATGCCAACGACAGCCGTGCCAACCGCGGCAGCGACTTCGACGGCGAGGAATTTTTCAACTGGTATCTGAAGCTCTCGGCCATTGTGGGCGTGGGCGCTTTCCTGCTGGTGATCTTTGTCGGCTTCCGCAGCCGCCACGACGACATCCAGATCCGTTGGCGCCGGCTCTCCAATCTGCGTCTGCCGCTCCTGTTTCTCACAGCTCTGTGTCTGGCAATGCCCCTCCCGGCATTGCTCGTGGCCATATGGCGCATGAAAGCCATGCGCTCGCGACCGCGCAAATGCCCCAACTGCGCCACCCGCATGAACCGCCTCGATGAAGAGACCGACAACAAGTATCTCACTCCCGCCCAGGATGCCGAAGAGCGCTACAATTCGGTCGACTACGACGTGTGGCTCTGCCCCAACTGCGGCGAGACCGACATCATACCCTTTGTCAACCGCCATACCACCTATGCACCGTGCGAGCGGTGTGGCGCACGGCTCTCAACCCTCACCGAAGACCGCACTCTCGTGCGACCCACCCAACGCTCCGAGGGTCGGGGAGTGCGCACCTTCACATGCCTCTCATGCGGCCATCGCAAAAAACGTTCCCTACTCGATAGCCAAGCTGGCCGTGCCTCCGGTGGTGATAATTCCCGGCGGGGGTGGCGGCGGATTTGGCGGGGGTGGCTTCAGCGGAGGCAGTTTCGGCGGCGGATCCACCATGGGCGGCGGCGCATCGGGCAGCTGGTGACCCCCGCCTTCCACTTAAAGCCTTTTCATCTATCACTTTCATAAACCAATACCATCGACGTGACAGAATTTCTCTCTCAATACCATCTTACCGGGCTGGCCATCGGTCTGGCCACATTTCTCGTGATCGGCCTCTTCCACCCCGTGGTGATCAAATGCCACTACTACTTCGGCACCCGCTGCTGGTGGTGGTTTCTGCTGCTCGGATTAGTGGCCTGCGGCGCTTCGATCGTCATCAGCAGCACCTTCTGGTCGGCAGTAGTGGCTGTTGTGGCTTTCAGCTCTTTCTGGACCATAAAAGAAATATTCGAGCAGGAGGAGCGAGTGGCCCGCGGATGGTTTCCGGCCAATCCGCGCCGGGCTTCCAAGCGCACCGCCGACAATTAAAATCACCTGTCAGCCATGACCATCCGATCCATCCTCCTTCCGCTCCTCGCCCTCGTGGCGCTTCCGGCCCTGTGTGCGTCACGCAAGTCCACTTCCGACCCCACCGTCATGACCATTGCCGGCAAGCCTGTGAGCCTGAGCGAATTTGAATATCTCTACCACAAAAACGCCTCCCAGCAGGTAGAGCAAAAGAGTCTCGACGAATATGTGGAGATGTTTGTCAACTACAAACTCAAGGTGGCCGACGCCGAAGCCGCAGGCATTGACACCACGGCTGCATTTGTCAAGGAGTTCACTACCTACCGCGACGAGATAGCCGCGCCCTATCTCATGGACCGCGATATGGCCGACTCGCTCCGCCGCGCGGCCATATCCCACTATGCCGTCAATGTCGATGTGAGCCACATCATGCTCCCCCTCGACGCTCCCGCGGCTTATGTCGACTCCATCTATCGCGCCCTCATGGCCGGGCCGACTTTGCCGATGCCGCACGCTCACTCTCGGTCGACCGGCTCAGCTCGCAGAGCGGCGGCCACATCGGATTCATCGCCGCAGGCCGCTACCCCTATCCCTTTGAAGATGCCGCCTTTGCCACTGAGCCAGGAGCCATAGCTCCTCCGGTGGCCTCCCATGCCGGCATACATATCATCAAGGTCAACAGCCGCCGCCCCGACATTGGTCAGATCAAGGTGCGCCACATCCTCAAGCTCACTCAAGGCGCCGACTCAAGCGGCATTGCCTCACGCCGCGCCGCCATCGACTCCATTGCCCGGCTTCTGGCTGCCGGAGCCGACTTCGCCTCGATCGCCAAGGCCGAGACCGACGATCCGTCGGGCCGCGCCAAAGGGGGCGCATTGCCATGGTTTGGAGCCGGCATGATGGTGCCCCAGTTTGAGGCGGCAGCTTTCAGCCTCGCTCCAGGCGAGATGTCGGCAGTGGTGGAGACCCCCTACGGCTTCCACATCATCCTTTGCGACGACCGCCGCCCCTCTCTACCCGACGACGAGATAGCCTCGCAGGTCGACGCCGCGATGGAGGCCGACGGACGCACCGATATGGCCCGCCGCCGATTCATGGACCGGTTCATAGCCTCTCACCCCGATCTGGCCGACGCATCGCCCGACCGGCTGGCTGCCGCCGCCACCGAGCTCCTCCCCTCGCTCTCGCCCGACTTCCGCAATCTCATCAGCGAATACCGCGACGGCATGCTGCTCTATGAGATCAGCAACCGCATGGTGTGGGCCGCGCCGCCGACGACCCCTCCGGCCTCAACGATTTCTTTGAAGCCAACCGCGACCGATATTCTTTTGACTCTCCTAAATTCAAAGGCTATATTATTCAAGCCACTTCCGACTCGCTGGCTTCCGCCGCACACCAATGGCTCGAGGCCCGGGCCGACTCCATTCTCCCCGCCAACTATGGCCGGGCGCTGAGGGAGCAATTCGGTGGACGCGACGTGCGCATCGACCGTGTGCTCGCCGCCAAAGGCGACAACAAGCTGATCGACCACCTTATATGGGACGCCCCGAAACCCGGCCCGGATACAAAGTGGACTGCCTTCCTGCCATTCGGAGGTCGGGTGATCGACAGACCCGAGGAGGCTGCCGACGTAAGAGCCGCAGCCACAGCCGACTGGCAGCAGCAGCTCGACCGCCAGTGGATCGCCTCGCTCCGCAGCCGCTACGACGTCAAGATCAACCGCAAAGCCCTCCGCTCAGTCGCTCCCCTCTGACACCCCTCCCACATTCCCAATATGCGCATCGGCATCCTGGCTTGTACAGCCCGGATGCCGATGTGCCGCTTAACCACATATCTCGGTCTACGCGACTCGGCGTTCTATCGTAATCATATGATTAGAGCCCGAATGCGCTCTTTTTATCGTATTTTTTTAGTTTTTTTTGGGATATTAAAAATAATAGCATTAACTTTGCCGCTGACAACACACTCAAAAACATCTAATCATCAATCACTAAAATCCATTCCTCCTTATGATGAAATCCCTTCTCACCATCCTCTTGGCTCTGGTCGGATGTTTGGGCCTCCTGTCGGCCTGCTCCGACGAGGTTAAGGAATCCGACGATCCTGTTTGTGGGTTACCTGCAACGGTTGACATTACTGCACCTATCATCGGCACAGCCTGCTATGATAGTGTGGCTAAATCTGTTGTCATTGAAATCGAGCCCACTTCACTTACCGATCCCGGCACACAAAGCTTTTGGCTTACCTCTGATGGAACAAAGTATGACTGTGCTCGCTTGCGACCCTTCCCTGATTCACCTTTCTGCAAGGATAATGCATTGAACGATCTCATCATTCCCGGCCAACGCTTAATTGTGAAGTGTGGTGTATATTCTCATCCCACCGAAGTTATCAATGGTGTGCTTTATCATAATGTATCTCTGAAAGACGTTTGCCCTATCAGTCAGGATGCCGAGGCGCAGTAACTATTTCGCTTCGCCAACGCCATGCAAAATAGTCTGATAGACATAGTGTAATTCTATCTGATTATAAATCACTAAAATCCATTCCCTCCTTATGATGAAATCCCTTCTCACCATCCTCTTGGCCATAATCGGATGTTTGGGCCTCTTTTCGGCCTGCTCCGACTCCGACGCTCCTTTCGTTAACGATATCGTGGTCTGCGATTATGA
>PDYJ01002348.1_pt1 | contig 40940 bp, 39 predicted proteins | sample 1430841 | NCBI WGS metagenome assembly PDYJ01 (sample SAMN07237672, study PRJNA390542) | Gut metagenome, whole genome shotgun sequencing project. | isolation source: fecal pellets | host: Mus musculus | place: USA: New York, NY | collected 2016-10
CCCTCTTATCCTCGGGCTGCGGCCCCTATGGGGGCTCTTGCCCGAGGCTTCCCTCAAGGTACGCCGCTAACGCGGCTTTGGGCGCTACGCGCCGGGTGGGCGTCGCGAGCGGCGCGCTGTTGCGCGCAAGGGCGTCGCGGGGCATTGTCGCGCGGGCGGATGCACCGTGGTGCATCCCTACATCCTGGGAATGAGGTAGATCGGCTGAGATGTCGCGGCTTGTAGGGATGCACCATGGTGCATCCGATTCAGCGGCATGGGGCGTCATGGGCGGGCGACGCGGGAGGCGCGTTAGTGCAAGGAGCCCCCTTGGGGGCGCTACCTGATGGGTAGCCCGCGGCAAGGGCGCGCGTTAGCCGCCGCAGCCGCGGGTCAGCGAGTGACCCACGCCCTCGCTCAGCGTCAGCCGAGCCCCTTGGGCGGCACGGGCGTCGCGGTGTGGGGCTCGGCTGACGCTGAGCAGTTCTTTTTTTCGCGCTATTATCTCGGGCTGCGGCCCCTATGGGGGCTCTTGCCCGAGTCTACCCTCAAGGTGCGCCGCCAAGGCGGCTTGGCGGCTACGCGCGCTCATCGTCGCCAGGCGTCCATTGGCAATCATCACTCCAACGAGGCTGCGCGCACTCCACCCGCGTCGCCGGGCGGATGCTCCATGGAGCATCCCTACAAGCTTCACTATCAATCAACTAAACAACATCTGCACCCACCGCCTCCTCGTAGGGCTACCGCCCCCGAACAGCCGCCCCGCGTCGCCGGGCGGATGCTCCATGGAGCATCCCCACAAGTTCCTGGCTATCAATCCGCTCAAAAAAAAACTCCCGGGGCAGGGCTGCGCGATGCGCGGCCCTGCCCGGGATGGGTATGGAGAAAATATGATTGCCTTACATGAGGGCGAGGATGAGGCCTTGTGCGGCCACTACTCGCAGGAACATGGTGAGCGGGTAAACGGTGGAGTAGGCAACGGCGGGTGAGTCGCTGCCGGTCGAGCCGCCGGCATAGGCCAGAGCGGGGGGATCGGTGTAGCCGCCGGCAAAGAGACCCATGATGGTGAGGAAGTTGAGCTTATACACTCCGCGGGCAATCGAGCCTACGATCACCAGCGGGATGAAGGTGATCATGAAGCCCCAGATCACCCACCACATACCGGTGTAGTTGAACACGGTGTCGGCAAATCCGGCGCCTGCGCCGATGCCCACCGATGCAAGGAAGAGGCATATGCCGAGCTCGCGCATAAACATCGAGGCCGAGGTGGAGGTATAGGTCACGAGCTTGAACTTATAGCCGAAGCGGCTCAGGAGGATAGCCACAACGAGGGGACCACCGGCGAGGCCGAGCTTCATGCCGAAGCCCACATTGATCGAGCCGAGGATGATACCGAAGAGTATACCCACAAAGATGGTGATGAGGTTGGGCTCGTTGAGGCGCTTCATCGAGTTACCGAGCTTGGAGGCGAGGCGGTCGATGTCGTTGAGGTCGCCCACTACGGTGATGCGGTCGCCCATCTGGAGGCGGAGGTCGGGCGATGCGAGGAGGTCAACGCCCGCGCGGTTCACTCGGGTGGCGTTGAGCTGATAGCCTGTGTGGAGGCGGAGGGCGCCGAGCATCACGCCGTTGTATTGCGGCTTGGTGATGAGTATGCGGCGGCTCACCACATTGCTCGGGGTCACATCTTCCCATTCCATCTCTATCTCGGGACCTACAACGCTCTCAAAGCGCTCCACATCGGAAGCGGCAATGACGAGCATCAGCTTGTCGCCCACACGCACCTGAGTCTGCGAGGTGGGGATAATGATCTGGCCGGTCTCGTCCATGAGTCGCGAGATCACGAAGTCACACTGGATCACATGATGGAGCTGCACGAGGCTCTTTCCCGATATGAGAGGGTTGGTCACCTGGATCGAGATGATGTTGGGCTTCGACACGGAGTTTTGTGTCTCCTCCTCGATTATCTTGATCTCGCGGTCGGTCTTGATGCGGAAAATACCTTTGATCACAAACATGGCGCCGATGATGCCGAGCACACCCAGAGGATATGCGGCTGCATAGCCCATCGACATGGTGTTGATGGCTTCGGCGTTCCCGGCGGTCTGCTGGGCGGCTGCGAGGCCGGGAGTGTTGGTCACCGCACCGCTCATCACGCCCACTATGGCGGCAATGTCGGTGTCGCCGTCGATGAAGTAGATGGCGAGGGCAATGATCACGTTGAGAGCGATGCCCGCAACGGCAAGGCCATTGAGCCTCATGCCACCCTTCTTAAACGATGAAAAGAAGCCGGGGCCCACCTGCAAGCCTATCGAGAAGATAAACAGGATGAGTCCGAACTCACGGATAAACTTCTGCACCTCGGCATTGACGATATACCCGAAGTGACCCATGATGATGCCCACAAAGAGCACGAAAGTGACGCCGAGCGATATGCCTCCTATCTTCAGCTTGCCAAGATACACACCCGCCGCAACGACAAATGAGTAAAGGGCAATGGTAGAGGCAAGGGAAACGTTGCCCGGCCGATAATATCAATAAGCCAGTCCATTGATAATTAATGATTTTAGACCCTAAAAGGTCGATAGACGATAATGAGATACCGGGCAACAGGCCCGCTTTGAAGCCGCAAAGTTACAAAAAAAATGTTAATTCGCCATCCGTCGCTCCCCTTATTCGCTCCCCCACGCTTGGCCGTGAGGCCCAAAAGGGGTAACTTTGCATCCCGGCGCGCCCACGCCCCCGGGCACAGGCTGCCGGTACCGATATTCACCCCTAATCCCCCTGTTACAACTACTGTGACTATACTTTGGGCCGACGACGAGATTGATCTTCTCAAGCCCCACATAATGTTTCTCAACGCCAAGGGCTACGAGGTGGTGACCGCCTGCAGCGGTGCCGACGCGCTGGCCATGGCTGCCGAGCGCCCCTTCGACCTCATTATCCTCGACGAGAATATGCCGGGGATCTCGGGTCTTGAGACGCTCGCCCGCATCAAGCAGTCGCTCCCACAGATCCCGGTGATCATGATCACCAAGAGCGAGGAGGAAAACATCATGGATCAGGCCGTGGGGAGCAAGATAGCCGACTATCTCATCAAGCCGGTCAACCCGAGCCAGATACTCCTATCGATCAAGAAAACACTCCACTCGGGCGATCTGGTCAACAACCGCGCCACCGACGACTACCGCCGCGAGTGGCCCGAGCTCACCGCTGCAATCAACAGCGCATCAAGCATCGACCACTGGAAGGAGCTATACCGCCGGCTCGTCTATCGCCAGACCGAGCTCTCCGACGCCGGCTCTACCAACATGGACGAGATGCTCGCCATGCAGATAGCCGAGGCCGACAGGGAGTTTTCTAAATTCGTGGTGCGCAACTACGGCGAGTGGGTGGAGAGGGTCATGGCCGACCCAGCCGACACTTCCGTGCCGCTGCTCAGCCCCACCGTGATGCGCCGCAAGGTGTTTCCGATCCTCGACCGGGGGAGAAGCTGTTTTTTGTGCTGATCGACAATTTCCGCCTCGACCAGTGGACCACGGTGCGCCCCCTGCTCAGCCGGTTTTTCACCGTCGACGACGACGATCTCTACTGCTCCATCCTCCCCACCGCCACCCAGTATGCCCGCAACGCCATCTTCTCGGGCCTGATGCCGTCGGCGATTGCCCGGATGTTTCCCGACCTATGGGTCGACGAGGAGGCCGACGAGAGCAAAAACATCAACGAGAGCCCCCTCGTGGCCACCCTATTCGACCGCTACCGCCGCAACGTCAAGTTTTCCTACCACAAGCTCAACGACTCGGCCGGGGCCGACCGCCTGCTGCGCGACCTCCCGTCGCTCGCCGCCAACGACCTCAACATAGTGGTGATCAACTTCATCGACATGCTGTCCCACGCCCGCACCGAGTCGAAGATGATACGCGAGCTCGCCTCTACCGACGCCGCCTACCGCTCGCTCACCGAATCGTGGTTCCGCCACTCGGCCACTCTCGACCTCCTCGCAGCCATCGCCGCAAGGGGCTACCGCGTGGTGATCACCACCGACCATGGCACCGTCAGAGTCGACAACCCGGTCAAGGTGGTCGGCGACCGAAACACCAACACCAACCTGCGCTACAAGCTCGGCAAACACCTCACCTACAACCCCCGCCAGGTATATGAGGTGAAGCAACCCGAGCGCTTCGGACTGCCATCGACAGGTGTGGCCACCACATATATCTTCGCCACCTCCCGCGACTTCTTTGCCTATCCCAACAACTACAATTATTATGTGCAATACTACGACGGCACATTCCAGCACGGCGGCATCTCGATGGAAGAGATGCTCGTGCCGGTCATAACGCTGTCGGCAAAGCAATAGCTCATGAAAAATCCAGCCACCATAACCATAGCCACCCCCGCCGACCTCGACTCTGCCGCCACGCGCTTTCTGGAGCTCCGCGAGGGCTACTCAGTATTTGCCTTCAACGGCGAGATGGGCGCCGGCAAGACCACTTTTATCAACGCCCTCGCCGCCCGGCTCGGAGTGGCAGCCGACCCCACCGGTTCTCCCACCTTTGCCATCCTCAACGAATATACAGGCGCCGATGGCAACCCCATCTACCACTTCGACCTCTACCGACTCGACAGCGAGGAGGAGGTGGCCGACACCGGATTTATCGACTATGTCGACTCGGGCCATCTATGCCTGATCGAGTGGCCCGACCGCGCCGGATCGCTGCTCGACCCCGACGCCACAGTCGATGTGACCATCGAAGTCGATCCCATCACCGACGCCCGCACCCTCACCCTCCGCTATCCCCGCTGATGGAGGCCGCCACCCTCATCCTTGCCCTCACATTCATCGCCGCAGGCGCCACGGCCCTCATCGCCGCCGTCACCGACGCCCGATGGTTTTTCTCGGCGCGGGGTGCCCACGCCTTCACCGGCCGCAGGCGCCACGCCGCCTCACGGCTCATCTATGGCGTGGCCGGGACCTTGATGATAGCCGCCGGGCTGAGCCTCATCGTCGGTTAGCGGCACCCACATTCAAAAAAAAACAGTTTTTTCGGGTCGGGAGTGCAACCTCCCGGCCCGAAACGCGTCATATCTATGCACAGGGCATCCATCCCCCGCTGCAATCCATCACATAAATTCCCATCCTCCACAGAGATATCCTATCATGAAACTATTCCGATCCCTTATCGCCCCACTGCTTATGGCACTCCTGCTCACCGGGTGCAGCATCAGCGACCTCTACGAAGTCGAGCCCTCCCATTGGGATAAAAAAGCGTTTGAGCGCAGCATCACCGCCTCAGTCAAGAAAGCGGTGCACGCCCCCGGCATCGACAATGGGTCAACCATAGTTGTGACCTCCGACGGCGACACCCTCATAGCCCCGGTCGACACCACCCTGCAGGCATCCCGGATCCGCACCGTGTATGTCGAGATACCCGCCCCGAATATCCCCACCGCATCTCCACCCGCGCCATCGAGATATTCACTATCCTCAGCGTGATATCTTTTGTCGGAGGTGGCATCCTGCTGATCCTCTTCGGAGTGTTTGTGATCGTGATCCGCCGCCAGCACTCGCGCAACAAAGCCATCAACCATGCCATCGACGAGCATTATGAGCTGCCCGAAGCCTTCTTCACCGGATCGCCCGCCGCTCCCCCCGTCACCATCAACCACATCAACACCACTGCCTCTCCTGCCTCCTCTGCCACCCCAACCTCAGCCCCCGGCGGCCCTGATGTGCCCCCCGAAGCCCCCTCAGGCATCCCCGGCTCCGGCCCCTACCAGCAGCCGCAATCGGTGGTCGACTCCATCCGCAACTTCACCAGCAGCGTGCCCGACTCCAAGGCCAAAGACCTCCGTCAGGGCCTCATCCTCGCCGGATTCGCCATAGTGCTCTTCTTCGGCATCAGCTCGGCAGCACGCGATTTTGCCCCCGGATTTCTTGTTGGCGGATCATTAATGGTGTTTGCCCTCGCCAAGCTGCTCCCCCTCTACTTCGGCAAGCGTAACTAACTCATCATCACGCCAATCCATTAAGCTCAGAGCGATGCTGACACGCCTTCAGGAACTCTCACTGATAGCCCGGTGCATAGCGGCCGACGACCGCCAGGCATTCGGGCTGTTGGTGGAGGCATATTCCGACCCTCTGCGGCGGTTTGTGCTGAGCCTCACAAAAGGCGACGTCGCGCTGGCCGACGATCTGGCCCAGGACACATTTCTCAAAGCCTACCTCTCCATCCGCACCCTCAACGGCATCACACGGTTCCGCACCTGGCTATTCCGCATAGCCTACAACGAATTTATCACCCACACCCGGCGGTCGCGCCCGGCCGCCTCGCTCGACGAAGCGGCCCAAGCCGCCGACGATGATCCGGAGACAGGCGCCACGATCCCCGACTCCACCCTGGCCGAAGCCATCATGCGTCTCCCCGACACCCAGCGCGCCATTGTGCAGCTCTTCTACTTCGAGGAGTTCCCGATAAGCCGCATATCCACCATCACAGGGCTCCCCCAGGGCACCGTGAAATCTTATCTTAGCAGAGCCCGCGCCCGCCTGGCCCTGCTGCTTGAAAAATACCGCTACTGACCTCCCCCTCACCTATATAAGCCATGAGTATGAAAATCCATCGATCCTACTCCTCCACCGACACCACCACCGATCGCCGCATAACCGAGATGATGCGCCACGAAACACCCGCCCCTCCCCCCGACGGCTGGTTTGTCAACAAGGTTATGAACCGCCTCCCGGCCCGGCGCCAACGCATCGTGCGCCTCCCCGAAGTGGCAGCATGGCTCGTAGTCACCGCCGTGTCGGTCTATATCACCATCGGCGAACTCAAGGAGGTGATGAGTCTCCCCGACCCCACATCCTACAACCCGGCCGTGATGATCGGCGCTATAGCCATGGCCATCGGCGCAACCTTGTTTCTGTCGGTACCCATACTGCGCCGCTGCCTCCACTGAACACACCCGCGCTCCGGCGCGTTGTAATTGATGGACAGCCACGCTGCGGGCACCCCACTCCCGTGCCGCGTGGCATATGACTATGAACAAATACATATCAATGGCCGCAGCCGCCGTAGCAGCGCTCGCGGTCGCCTCTCCCATCGCCGCCGACGCTCAGGTAGTGGTACCCGCCGGCCAGAACCAACCCTACTATCCCACCGGCATCGGACCTGCCATAAGCGGCAGCGTAACCACCGGACGCCTCCCCCGCAAAGCAACCGATTTTCTTAACGCCAATTTCCCGCAGAGCGTCATCAAGGAGGTCGAGGAGGAATTTGACAACGGCACCTTTGAAGTGGACTTCACCGACGGCACCGACATCGAATTTGACAGCTCCGGCGAGTGGACCGAGGTTGATGCAGGTCACTCCAAATCCCTCCCGCAGGAAATAGTGAAGAAACTTCTGCCTTCTCAGGCTTATAAAGAGATCGGGCGCCTGTCGCTCGACCGCTGCGTAGAGACCGTCAAACGCTCCGGCAGGGGCTACAAGGTCGAATTCCGGGGCACCGACATCCACGACCTGTTCTTCGACCCCTCCGGCACTCTGGTAGCCGTAGAGATCTGATCGCTCCATTTGCCGATACACATAAGCATACCGGGCCTGCATCGACTGATGCAGGCCCGGCGTGCTTATTATTAGTTATGATTTAAGCGATAGTCGGCGCTCGCTCACTTGGCTTCGGCCGAGGCCTGGGCACGCTTGAGATACTTCTCAATGTCCAGACCCTGCTCGGCGCCATAGGCCGGAAAGCGGTCGAGGATTGCCTGATAGAGCGCGGCTTCAGCTGCATGATCGCCGAGAGCGCGGTCAACTGTAGCCTCCTTCATCATGAAGAAAGGTGTGTAGGCGGGATTATTGTCGGAGAGAGCGGCAGCTTCGGCAAAGCACTTGCGGCCCTCCTGGAGGTTGCCGAGGTTGACATAGCAGTCGCCCATGAGCGAGCGGCTCGATGCGCCGATCACACTCTCCTTGGCGTCATATTTCTTGAGATAGGAGATAGCCTCCTCAAGCTTGGCGGCACGTCCGGTGCTGTCGTTCTGCGCCTGCTGGTAGAGGATTATGGCGGCATTGAGGGCGGCGCGGTTGCCTGCATCATAGCCATAGTTGTCGGCCACCTGCTTATACTGCACCAGTGCCACGGAGTCCTGACCGAGGTTGTTTGACATATCGGCCTGACCTATTGCATTGTCGGCGGCCTGGATGCCGGGCTGGCGGATGGCGAAGATATAGATGAGGATGAGGATAATGATAGCTGAAGCGGCTATGATCACCCACATCAGGATCTTCTGGGTGCGGGCTGTTTTCTGCTCCTGTGCCAGAGCTTCCTCGCTCTCCTGACGGGCGAGTGAAGAGGGGTCTTGATTGGTTGACATATTTATATTCGGGGATACTGTTTTTAGCTTTTATGTATATAGCGACCGCAAAGTTAATAGATATTCGGCAAATACGAAAATTTATCAGCCCCATTTTGGGCGCTTTGGGCCGAGCGTTCCCTCCCGCGTCTTTTTTTTATGTTTTTACCCTCCAAAGTTTGGTGGCATCGTGGCTAAAGCCTATATTTGCGGTCGGGGAGCAGCTGCGGCGCTCCCTGCCTTAAAAGAATACCGAAAATCTAACTTACCATTATCCACTTCATCCCTACGCAATATGAAGAAACATAATTTCTATGCCGGCCCGTCGATTCTGAGCCAGCACACGATTCAGGCCACTGCCGATGCTATCATCAACTTTGCCGACATGGGCCTGTCGATCCTTGAGATAAGCCATCGCTCGAAGCAATTTCAGGCTGTTATCGACGAAGCTTCCGCTCTGGTCAAGGAGCTGCTCGATGTACCCGAAGGCTACTCGGTGCTCTGGCTCGGTGGCGGCGCTTCGATGCAGTTTGCCATGGTGCCCATGAACCTCCTGGCCAAGAAAGCTGCCTATCTCGACACCGGCACCTGGGCCCACAACGCCGTCAAGGAAGCCCGTCTCTTTGGCGATGTCGATGTAGTTGCTTCGTCGGAGGCTGAGAAATATTCATTCATTCCAAGGGTTGGAGTGTACCTCAGGACGCCGACTACTTCCACTTCACCTCCAACAACACCATCTACGGCACCGAGATGCGCGTCGATCCCGACGCCGGCCGCGTGCGCCTCGTCGGCGACATGTCGAGCGACATCTTCTCGCGCCCCGTCGATGTGTCGAAATACGACATAATCTATGCCGGCGCCCAGAAGAATCTCGCTCCCGCAGGTGTCACCCTCGTGATAGTGCGCGACGATGCAATGGGCCATGTCGACCGCCCCATCCCCACCATGCTCGACTACCGCACCCACATCAAGAAAGGCTCGATGTTCAACACCCCCCCTGTGCTCCCGATCTTCTCGGCCATGCAGACCCTGCGCTGGTACAAGGAGCTCGGCGGCGTGGAAGCCCTCGAGAAGCGCGACCTCGAAAAGGCCGCCAAACTCTATGAGGCCATCGACGCATCGCCTATGTTTGTGGGCTGTGTGACCGACCCCGCCGATCGCTCCATCATGAATGTCACCTTCCGCATGACTCCCGAATATGCCGATCTCGAAGGTGAGTTTGTCGACTTCTGCGCCCAGCGCGGCATTGTAGGCATCAAGGGCCACCGCTCAGTAGGCGGCTTCCGCGCATCGCTCTACAATGCGCTCCCCATCGAGAGCGTAGAGGAGCTTGTAAAGGCCATGCACGATTTCCGCAACTCCAAGTAATCCTTCCGATATGAAAGTACTTGTTGCTACCGAAAAGCCCTTTGCCGCCGAAGCGGTAGAGGGTATACGCCAGGAGATCGAAAGCGCCGGCTATGAGCTTGAGCTCCTCGAAAAATACTCCTCTAAGGATGAACTGCTCGCAGCCGTGGCCACAGCCGATGCACTCATAGTGCGCTCCGACAAGGTCACCGCCGATGTGATCGCCGCCGCACCCGCTCTCAAGATTGTGGTGCGTGCAGGTGCCGGCTACGACAATGTAGACCTCGCTGCTGCATCGGAGCGCGGCATTGTGGTCGAAAACACACCCGGACAAAACTCCAACGCCGTGGCCGAGCTCGTGTTTGGTCTTGCCGTAATGGCTGCCCGCAATATGCTCGACGGCACTTCAGGCTCCGAGCTCAAGGGCAAGCGCCTCGGCATCCACGCATTCGGTCAGGTGGGGCGCAATGTGGCCCGCATCGCCAAAGGGTTTGGAATGGAGGTGTGCGCTCTCGACCCCTATTGCCCCGACAGCGCCATGACCGACGCCGGAGTGACCCCTGTCCATGATCTCCGCTCCCTCTACTCCGACAACCGCTATGTGAGCCTCCATATCCCCGCCACTCCCGAGACCCGCGGATCGGTGGGCTACGACCTCATCACCCTCCTCCCCAAAGGAGGTGTGCTCATCAACACTGCCCGCAAGGAGGTGATCGACGAAGAGGGACTCGCCCGCGCTCTGGCCGACCGTCCCGACATCAAATATGTGGCCGATGTGGCTCCCGACTGCGCCGCCGACCTCTCGGCACGCTTTGGCAAGCAGGTGCTCTTCACTCCCAAGAAGATGGGTGCGCAGACCGCCGAGGCCAACATCAACGCAGGCATAGCCGCCGCCCGGCAGGTGGTGGCATATCTCCGCGACGGTATCGACCGCTTCCGCGTCAACAAGTAGTATACCGTAGAGAGATTTCATCTATTTGAGCGGCCCCGGAGCAGAGATGCCCCGGGGCCGCTACTTTATTATCTGCTCTGCCCGGACGGCTTTTTTGTGTCGTGATGAGGCCATTTCGCGATTATTCATTAATTTTGCAGGAAATATGCGGCGGAAGCTCATTCCGCCGCCCATTATCTGTTTTTTCACCCCGACATCACCGCTTATGGCAACCAACATACTCGAACTGAGCGAACAGGAGATAGTTCGCCGAGGAAGTCTGAATGAGCTTCGCAACCGTGGCATCGAACCTTATCCCGCCGCCGAATTTCCCGTGACGGGCTACACCGACGAAATAAAAGCAAATTTCAGCGACGATGCCCCCCGACGCGATGTCAGCGTGGCCGGACGTGTAATGAGCCGACGTGTAATGGGCAAAGCCACTTTCATCGAGCTTCAGGATTCGCGCGGTCGCATACAGATCTACATCAGCCGCGACGACCTATGTCCCGGCGACGACAAGGAGCTCTACAACACCGTGGTGAAGAAGCTCCTCGACATTGGCGACTTCATCGGCGTGACAGGCTACGTGTTCCGCACCCAGACCGGCGAGATCACCGTCCATGCATCCACACTCGCCGTGCTCTCAAAGGCACTCCGCCCCCTACCCATCGTCAAGGTGAAAGATGGCGTGACCTACGACGCTTTCGACGATCCCGAGCTGCGCTACCGTCGCCGCTACGTCGACCTTATTGTCAACGAGGGCGTGAAAGATATTTTCCTCAAGCGCACCAAGGTCTACCAGACCATGCGCGACTACTTCAACTCCCACGGCTATCTTGAAGTGGAGACCCCGATCCTACAGTCGATCCCCGGCGGAGCATCGGCAAGACCCTTCATCACCCACCACAACGCCCTCGACATTCCCCTCTACCTCCGCATCGCCGACGAGCTCTATCTCAAGCGCCTCATAGTGGGTGGATTCGAGGGTGTCTACGAGTTCTCCAAAAACTTCCGCAACGAAGGCATGGACCGCACCCACAACCCCGAGTTTACCTGCATGGAGATCTATGTGGCCTACAAAGACTACAACTGGATGATGAGCTTCACCGAGAAGATGCTCGAAAAGATCTGCATCGCCGTCAACGGCTCCACCGAGGTGAAAGTGGGCGACAATACCATCTCCTTCAAGGCTCCTTTCCCACGTGTCACCATGACTCAGGCCATCCTCGACCACACCGGCTTCGACATAACCGGCAAGAGCGAGGAGGAGCTCCGCGCCGCCGCCCGCTCAATGGGCATCGAGGTCGACGAGACCATGGGCAAGGGCAAGCTCATCGACGAGATATTCGGCGAGACTTGCGAGGGCACCTACATCCAGCCCACCTTCATCATCGACTATCCTATCGAGATGTCGCCCCTCACAAAGCGCCACCGCAACGATCCCGCTCTCACCGAGCGCTTCGAGCTGATGGTCAACGGCAAGGAGCTCGCCAACGCCTACTCCGAGCTCAACGATCCCATCGACCAGTATGAGCGCTTCGTAGAGCAGATGCGACTCAGCGAGAAGGGCGACGACGAGGCCATGATCATCGACGCCGACTTTATCCGTGCCCTCGAATACGGCATGCCCCCACCTCGGGCATGGGCATAGGCATGGACCGCCTCGTGATGCTCATGACCGGCCAGACCACCATCCAGGAGGTGCTATTCTTCCCCCAGATGCGCCCCGAGAAGACCGCTCCGCGCGACAAGGACGAAGCATTCACAGCCCTCGGCGTGGCCCAGGAGTGGGTTGCCCCGATCCGCAAGGCCGGCTGCCCCACCGTAGCGGCCCTCGGAGCCGTGGCCTCCCCCGGCAAGCTCCATCAGGAGCTCTGCGGCATCAACAAGAAATACCGTCTGGAACTCGCCGCACCCTCCATCGACGACGTGAAAGCGTGGGTGGCTGCAGCAGCTGCAACTCTGCCCGCCGACACCGCCGAGTGAACCTTGGCTGAGATCTATCCGTTTATTCCCTCACAACCAATATCCAGCGATTTATCGTGAGTTTTCCAGGCAAAATAGCAGTGATGGGTGGCGGGAGCTGGGCCACAGCGCTCGCCAAGCTCCTGCTACAAAATTGCGACTCCATACTTTGGTATATGCGCCGCGACGACCGCATCGACGACTTCAAGCGGCTGGGCCACAACCCCGCTTATCTCACCGACTGCGTGTTCGACACCTCCCGCATACACTTTTCCAGCGACATCAACGCCGTGTGCGAGGCTGCCGACACTCTCCTTCTGGTGATGCCCTCTCCTTATTTCAAGGCCCATGTCGACAAGATCACCGTCGATATATCCTCGAAATATGTGGTGTCGGCCGTCAAAGGCATCGTGCCCGATTGCAACGAGATCATATCCCACTATATGACCGGACGGTTTGGCATTGCGCCCGACCGTCTGCTGGTGGTGTCGGGCCCGTGTCATGCCGAAGAAGTGGCCCTGGGACGGCCCAGCTATCTCACGGTAGGTTGCCGCGACGTGTTCCACGCTTCGCAGTTTGCCACATGCCTGTCAGGACCCGCCCTGCATACCATTACATCATCCGATGTCGACGGCATCGAATATGCCGCCGTGCTCAAGAATGTCTATGCCATAGCCTCGGGCATGATCCACGGCCTCAAGAGCGGCGACAACTTCCAGGCCATGCTCGTGTGCAATGCCATAAGGGAGATGGAGCGCTTTGTCGACACGGTGTGCCCGCGTCCCCGACAGATATGCGACTCTGTGTATCTCGGCGACCTTCTGGTAACATCCTACTCCCGCTTCTCCCGCAACCACAACTTCGGGTCGATGATAGGCCGGGGCTACTCGGTCAAGGCCGCGCGGATGGAGATGGAGCAGACAGCCGAAGGCTACTACGGCACCAAGTGCATCCATGAGATCAACCAGCAGCACGGAGTGGAGATGCCTATCCTCGAAGGAGTCTACGACATTCTCTACCGCGGCGGGAGCCCTGCCACCGTGCTCAGGCAACTCTCCCAGACATTTATCTGAATCCACATAACAACCAACCACCCAACATATACTATTCTGAGATGAAAAAGATCAATGTAGACATAGCCGACGCCCTCGCCACAGTGAGCCGCGCCGACATCGACGCCATTATGCCCGAAGCCCGTCAGGGCCTCGAAACCCTCAACTCCGGCAGCGGAGCCGGCAACGACTTCCTGGGCTGGAACCACCTTCCCTCCACCCTCATGGCCGACGAAGCCCTGATTGCCGACATCGAAGCCACCGCGCTCTCTCTGGCCAAGGAGTGTGAAGTAGTGGTATGTATCGGCATAGGCGGATCCTATCTCGGCGCAAAGGCCGTGATAGAGGCCCTGAGCGACTCCTTTGCCGCTTTCCGTCCTGCCAACGGACATCCCAAAGTGGTGTTTGCCGGTCAGAACATTGGCGAAGACTATCTCTACGAGCTCATGAACTATCTCAGCGGAAAGAAATTCGGCATAATTGTGATCTCGAAGAGCGGCACCACCACCGAGCCTGCCATAGCCTTCCGTCTGCTCAAGGATATGCTCGTCAAGGAAGCCGGCGCCAAAGATGCGGCCAAGCGCATCGTGGCCATCACCGACGCCAAGCGCGGCGCGCTCCGCTCCATGTCCGACACCGAGGGCTACAAGACCTTTGTGATCGACGACAATGTAGGCGGACGTTTTTCCGTGCTCACACCGGTGGGTCTCCTACCCATAGCCACCGCCGGATACGACATCCGGGCCCTCATCGCCGGCGCGGCAGCCATGGAGGCTTCCGACCAGACCGACGCCCTCACATACGCCGCCACCCGCAACGCACTCTACCGCGCCGGCAAGAAGATCGAGATCCTCGTCAACTACTGCCCCAAGCTCCACTTCTTCGGCGAATGGTGGAAGCAGCTCTACGGCGAGAGCGAAGGCAAGGATGGCAAGGGTATTTTCCCCGCAGCTGTCGACAATTCCACCGACCTCCACTCAATGGGTCAGTGGATTCAGGATGGCGAGCGCACCATCTTTGAGACCGTACTATCGGTCGAGGCGCCCGAGCATGAGGTGATCATCCCCACCGACAACGACAATCTCGACGGCCTCAACTTCATCGCCGGAAAACGTGTCGACGAAGTAAACAAGATGGCCGAGCTCGGCACCAAGATAGCCCATGTCGACGGAGGCGTGCCCAACATGCGCATCACCATCCCCGCTCTCACCGAAACCTATCTCGGCCAGCTCATCTACTTCTTCGAGAAGGCTTGCGGCATCAGCGGCTACATGCTCGGCGTCAACCCCTTCAACCAGCCCGGCGTGGAAGACTACAAGCGCAACATGTTTGCCCTCCTCGCCAAGCCCGGATATGAGAAGGAGACCGAGGCCATACGCGCCCGTCTCGCCAAGTAACCAAGACTCAGGCCAACCGAATTATTGACTCAACCATAATAATCCCACCTCCATTCCGACGGTGGGATTATTTATACTATCCCCCCATTTTCAACACCTGTCTCTCATTACCATGCGATATTTCATCACAATAGCAGGCGCTCTTGCTGTGGCTCTGGCCTCATCATGCTCGGGGCATGGCGATGCCGACATCGCATCGGCTCCCGACACCCTCGACATCAAAAGCAACTCAGTGCTGATAGCCGATGATGCCCTCATCCAGCCGCAGACGCTCTATGCCACTTCCCAAAACCTCGTGGTGGTCAACAGTCCCGGCTGCGACAGCCTCGTGAGCCTCTACTCTCTCTCGGGATCACACTCCCGCAATCTCCTGCGCAAGGGCAACGGCCCGAAGAGGTAGCATTCATCTATTCGTCGTATATCGATGCAGGAGCCGACTGCCTGATGCTTACCTCGGCCCCCGGCTCCCTCTCATCGCTCAATCTGACTGCCGGAGCACAGCCACCGCTGCTTACTAAAGCATTCACCTACGACCCCGCCACCGCAGGAACCCCCGACTCACTTAATCTCAACATGGAGCTTTTCCGGATGGCGGGTGGAACTATTCTGGCCGGAGTACAGTCGCCCGAAGGCTATTTCGCCATATTCCGTCCCGACGGTCGCTTTGACCGCTATGCTGTAACTCCCATCCCCGAGAGCGATTTCGGCGAAGGTTTTCCCGACTATATGAAATACAACTTCTGCCGCCCGGTGGGCGCCGTGAGCCCCGACGGACGCCACTTCGCCTGCTACTTCGGGGGAGCCGACATGATGGCGTTTGCCTCGCTTGAAGCCGACTCGCTTACTTTCAAGGTCAACTACGACGCGCCTCCCAGAGGCATAAAGATCAAGATTGGCGACGGATGGAGCGCCTTTGAATACGACGACACCCACTGCATCAACTATCCAGGCCGCCCATGTCTGAGCAACAGCCATGTGTATGTGCGCTATGTAGGCTTGCCCGACAAGGAGGCTTATGCCCGCAATGAAGCCATGACCAACGGCGACATTCCCCCATCCACCCTCGTGAGAATCTACGATTTCAACGGCACCCTGCGCCGCGTGATCAACCTCGACTGCATGGCGCTGTCGATAGCCGTCAGCCCCGACGACTCCACCCTCTATGCGCTCACCGAGAGTGCCGACAGCGGCTACTCCTGCATCACTTACGCCCTCCCGCCTATCGACTGAGAAACTGTAGCTTTTTTTCCAAGCCTCGTTTCGGCAAAAATAGCTATCTTTGTGCCATTATGTGCAATTGTGTTTCTCTCTCCGGCCGCAGGATAGCCTTTGCGCTTCCTTTGATCATAGCTCTCGCGCTGTGTCTCGGCTCGTGCCACTCGCGCAAATCGGCAGTAGTGGCCAAGCCCGGCTATTCCCAATCGCTCAAACCGAGCCATATAGCATCATCGTCCTACAGTCGGCTCCCCGACGCCACAAAGCGCCTCATGGCCGAAGCCGACAAATGGCTCGGCACCCCCTACCGCTACGGAGGCACCGCAAGAGGCAAAGGCGCTGACTGCTCCGGATTTGTCACACAGGTGTTTTCCGACGCTCTTGCCATCAAGCTCCCCCGCAACTCCGCCCGCCAGCAGCAATGGTGTAGCGTGTTGCGCGGAGGGCGGAGCGAGATGGTGCCGGGCGACCTTGTGTTTTTCTCCTCCGGCAAGCGCGGAGGTGTGAATCATGTCGGGCTCTATTTGGGCGACGGCAAGATGATCCACTCCTCATCGTCGAAAGGTGTGATAGTGTCGAGTCTCGACGAAGCCTATTACACCCGCACCTACCACTCCACCGGACGCGTGGAGCCATATTATGCCATGGTGAAACGAAAAGGTGTGCCCTCTGAACCCGCCGACAGGCCATTGGAGCTATTGGCAGCGACACCCGAACCTGAGCCGCAGACCTCAGCATCGCAGCTACCCGCTCCCGGGCCCAAACCCTCTGCCACTGCAACCATCAGTCTTGACAAGCTCGCCGAGACTACTGCCGCAGCAGCCCACGACTCCTCCGCAACACAGGTTGCACAACCCATACTCCCGGCCCGCCAGCAGCCCGACACCGCACTCTCGGCCAATGAAGCCCGGAGCCGCCTGCTCAAGCGGCTCGAATCCGACTCCATCCGCTGACACTCCCATCCCTTCCATCGCCATGTCGCTCCACCTGCCACCCCAACTCCCATCCGCTTCAGCAGCCCTAGGTCTCGCCCCTACCCACACCCGAGGCCCACTGAGCATAGCTCTGGTCAATCTCATGCCGCTCAAGGAGATGACCGAGGCCGATTTTATCCGGCTCCTCGCCCCTGCGCCCTTTGATATCAGCCTCACCCTCGTGGCTCCCGCCACCCACCGGAGCCGCAACACCACTCAGGAGCATATCGACCGATTCTACATCTCGCCCGCCGAAATGCTCGGCAGGGGCGACGATCCCGATGGAGTTATAGTGACCGGCGCGCCTGTCGAGGCGCTCGACTTCGAGGCGGTCGACTACTGGGAAGAGCTCACCGCCATGATGGATACCCTCCGCAGGCGCCGCATCCCCACCGTCTACATATGCTGGGGCGCCCTCGCCGCCCTCTACCACCACTACGGCATAGCCAAAGAGATGTACACCCGCAAAGTGTCGGGGGTATTCCCTCAATTTCCCACTGCAGAAGGCCATCCCCTTTTCCGCGGCATGACTCCACCATTCATGGTGCCAAACAGCCGATACAGCGGAGTGGCCGAGGCCGACATCGACGCCACTGCCGGCATCGACGTTGCGGCCAAGAGCCCCGACAGCGGAGTATATATGGTGAGCTCCACCGAGGCCCCCGAGCATTATATCCTCGGCCACTCTGAATATGCTCCCGACACTCTCGACTTTGAATACCACCGCGACCTCGACAAAGGGATCAACCCATCCATTCCGGCCAACTACTACCCTGACGATGACCCCCGCCAAAAGCCTGTCGACCGATGGCACTCCCATGCAGTAGGTCTATTCACAAACTGGCTTGCGACCCTAAAAGGTTAATTTGTGTTAACAAATTGGGGGGGGTAAATATCATTCTCCCTATCCGGAAATAATGCTTACTTTTGCACATTGATTTCAACTAAAAATTTTCGTTTGCATGAATCCCTGCAAGTCATTATTTCCGGTCGCCGCGCTCGCCCTTGCGGCAGCAACATCGTGCGGCCATCCCTCAGCCTCCGGCCATGCTGATCCCATCCACCATATAGATCTCACCGCATCCACGGCCCAAGGAGCTGACACGCTGCTCGCCGCAACAGGCGTAAACGCCGTCGCGCTCGACTCATCGGCTCCCGAGGCGTTCTTTTCCCGGGCCGACATCATCGACGTGGTGGGCGACACCGCGCTCTTCCTCGAAAACGGACAGGAGTCGAGAGTCATCGAGTTCAGCGTGTCGACAGGCAGATATCTCGGTCAGATCAACCACCGCGGCCAAGGCCCCGAGGAGTATCGCATCATGCTCAGCGCCATAGCCGATCCGGCCTCCGGCACTCTGCTCATTCCGCTCATCGACCGTCCCGCAGCACTCGCTTACACCCTCGCCACTGACTCGTTTGCAGGCGAAAAATCCTACACCCCGTCGATGCGCCCAGCTCCCGCGCTCGGCGGCACATCGAGCTGCATCAACATCCCCGACATGGGCCCCGCAGGATTCATCCTCCGGCAATATGATACCGGCTTCGCGCCTGTCGACTCCATAGTGATGGAGGGATTCATCCCCGGCAACGTATCGACCTACATGGGCACTGCCGACGGCAACGGCGTCATCATGATCGCCGACACACTCTACAACATCCTCCCGGGCCATCTGGAGCAGTCGGCCATCATCTCGCGCGGCGACAAGGGGATCACATTCGACCAGGAGGGGGAGATAATGCGCCAGGCCATCGAAGGGGGAGCCGACGAGGTTGAGCTCATGCGCCCCTATATCATTGTGCGCGACATCCAGACCACCGGCAACCACATAGCCGTCACCACCATGCACGACCGGGCCAAGACCACGGCCATCTACCGCCTCTCCGACGGTGCCCTGCTCTGCAGCAAGACCTATCCCGAACTGTCGAAGAAGAGCAGCATCAACCTCATGATCGGTGGCAAGCCTGTGACAGTCGACAATCTTTTTGCCCGCAACGGCCATTGGTACGGCATCGCCGACGGTGAATCTGACGGCTCGACCAACAGCACCCTCGTGTCGTTTGACATCGCCGACTGACCGATAGCATCCTGCGTCGTATTCTCAAAAAAAATTGGCGCACGACGCCCGTTTATTTTTGGAAATACGGCGCATTTTTGCTATTTTTGGCAAAGCAAACCATCAATCCCGCAACTATGATCATCGACAGTTGGCTCATATGGCTCATAGCAGCCGCAGGGTGCCTCGCCATCGAGGTGCTCACCCAGTCAATGTGGGCACTATGCCTCGCAGCCGGATCGCTTCTGGCCATGGTGGCTGCCCTCCTCGGTCTCGACGCCATCTATCAGGTGGCGGCGCTCGCCATAGGCTCCTTTGCAGCCTACCTGCTCCTCATACCCATCTTCAAGCGTATGCGTGCACGCTTCAATTCCCGCCACGGCCACGCGGCCCGCACCGGCATGGACGCACTTCTCGGGCGACGCGCCACCGTGACCCATGAGATCCGTCCGGGCGAGCTAGGTCGCGCCCGTATCGACGGCGACAACTGGCAGGTGCGAGCCCCGGGATCCGACGGCGTGATACCGCGTGGCGCCGAAGTGACCGTCACTGCCTACGACAGCATCATCCTCGATGTAGCCCTCATCTGATCTATCCCCCACACCATTCAATCAATCATTTGCCATGGAAATCATTCTCATTGCCATCATCGCTTTTCTTATACTGGTCATCATCTGGGCCGGTGTGAAAGTTGTGCCTCAGTCGGAGACCAGAGTCGTGGAGCGGTTGGGCCGCTTCCACAGCGTGCTTGCTCCCGGTCTCAACTTCATCATACCATTTATCGACAAGCCCAAGACCATCTACACCCGCCGCGTGGAAAGCAGTATCGGCGGCCGAACAGTGGTCAAGACCACAGCCACCTCGGTGATCGACCTCCGCGAGCAGGTCTACGACTTCCCCTCCCAGCAGGTGATCACCCGCGACAATGTCACCACCGAGATCAATGCCCTGCTCTACTTCCAGATCACCGACCCGAAAAAGGCGGTGTATGAGATCGACAATCTGCCAAACGCCATAGAGAAGCTCACCCAGACCTCGCTCCGTAACGTGATAGGCGAGCTGGAACTTGACGAGACACTCACCTCGCGCGACACCATCAACTCCAAGCTCCAGGTGATACTCGACGATGCCACCAACAAATGGGGCGTGAAAGTGAACCGCGTCGAGCTCCAGGACATCACCCCTCCCGAGAGCGTGCGGGTGGCAATGGAGAAGCAGATGCAGGCCGAGCGAAACCGCCGCGCCGAGATCCTCAACGCCGAGGGTGAGAAGCAGAGCCTCATACTACGCTCCGAGGGCGAGAAGGCCTCGCGCATCAACGAGGCTGAGGCAACCAAGCAGGCCGAGATACTCCGCGCCGAGGGCGAGGCCCGCGCCATCATCCTCAACGCACAGGCCGAAGCCGACGCCATACTCCGTGTGGCCGAGGCCGTGAAGGGTGCCGACACCGATCCCGCGACCTACATCCTGGCCATGAAATATATCGACACTCTGCGCGAGATGACCTCCGGCAAGGACAACAAGACTGTCTACATGCCCTATGAGGCTTCTTCGGTGCTCTCATCCATAGGGTCGATCAAGAATCTCTTCGGCCCCGGCAAGTAAGGGGGCACATATAGCCTCCGAAAAAGGCCCATATCGGAAAAAGTTTTGTATCTTTGCGCGATGGTGTACCGCCCGGTGTGCCATCGCGCAATCCATTATCCCCCGTTGCCCCGATGCCAAATATCCTGACCCGCGCCATATCAGGCGCCATATACGTGGCCCTGCTCCTGGGCTGCCTCATCCTGAGCCCCCGGGTGGCATTTGCCATACTGATGCTCGTGTTCAGCATCTTCGGTGCGATCGAATACTCCCGCATGACAGGCTCCAAAAGCACTCTGCTGCGCCTGTTCGACATTGTGGCCACGGCGCTGCCCCCGTTTTTCGTGCTTATGGCCGTGAAAGCCACCGGCCTCTCCACCACCACCATAGCATGGGGCGCAGGCTCGGTGTGCTTCCTCTACCCATTCTTCCGCATGGGCGCACAGCTCTATGTCAAGAGTCCTGCCCCCCTTGAGGATGCGGCGCGCGGATGCCTCGGCGTCTACTACATCGGCATAGCCCTGGCCTCGGCGGCGATGGCCGCCCAGCTGGCGCCCGCTGTGGTGATTCTGATGTTTGTCATGATATGGCTCAACGACACCGGAGCATACCTCGTGGGGTGCCGGTGGGGCCGCACCAAGCTCTTCGAGCGCATCTCGCCCAAGAAAACCTGGGAAGGCGCAGCCGGAGGCGCCCTCTTTGCCATGGCCGCAGGAGTGGCCGCTCCACTTCTGCCGGGCGATCTTTTCCACTTCGGGAGCGTCGCCGGCCTGCTGCTGGGCCTCGCCGTGTGTGTGGCCGGCACCATAGGCGACCTCGTGGAGTCGATGATCAAGCGCCAGGAAGGGGTCAAGGATTCAGGCAACCTCATCCCGGGCCACGGCGGCATCCTCGACCGTATCGACTCCCTCCTCTTCGCCGCCCCCGTCACCCTGATATTCATCATGCTAATCCTGCGCTGACAGATCCACCCCCTTCCGGTGAACCTTAGGCCACTCAAATACGTTTAACATTCCGAGCCCGAATATATTTATGAGCACCAACCAACGCTACATGATGCGCGGCGTGTCTGCCGCCAAGGAAGATGTCCATGCCGCAATCAAAAATGTCGACAAGGGACTATATCCACGCGCCTTCTGTAAAATCATCCCCGACATACTCGGAGGCGACCCCGAGTGGTGCAACATCATGCACGCCGACGGCGCCGGCACCAAGAGCAGCCTTGCCTATGCCTATTGGCGCAGGACAGGCGATCTGAGTGTGTGGCGCGGCATAGCCCAGGATGCTCTCATCATGAACATCGACGACCTCCTCTGCGTGGGCGCCACCGACAATATCCTTGTCAGCTCCACCATCGGACGCAACAAGATGCTCATCCCCGGCGAAGTGATCGCCGCCATCATCAACGGCACCGAGGAGCTGCTGGCCCGCCTCCGCGACCTCGGAGTAGGAATCTATTCAACCGGTGGCGAGACAGCCGATGTGGGCGACCTCGTGCGCACCATTATCGTCGACTCCACCGTCACCTGCCGCATGCGCCGCGCCGATGTGGTCAACAATGCCAATATCCGTCCCGGCGACGTGATCGTAGGCTTGGCTTCATTTGGTCAGGCAACCTACGAGACAGCCTACAACGGAGGAATGGGCAGCAACGGACTCACCTCGGCACGCCACGACGTGTTTGCCCACGCTCTGGCAGCTGAGTTTCCCGAGACATACGACCACGCTGTGCCCGAAGAGCTCGTCTACTCCGGCAGCGTCGATCTGACCGACCCCATCGAAGGCACCCCCCTCGACGCAGGACGTCTCGTGCTCTCACCCACACGCACCTATGCCCCCGTGGTGAAGCGTCTCCTTGAGGAGATGCGCCCTGCGATCCATGGCATGGTCCACTGCACCGGAGGCGCCCAGACCAAAGTGATGCACTTTGTCGACGGCCTCACAGTGATAAAAGACAATCTCTTCCCCACCCCGCCCCTCTTTGCCCTCATCCAGAGCCAGAGCGGCACCGACTGGGCCGAGATGTACAAGGTGTTCAACATGGGCCACAGGCTCGAAGTCTACGTGTCGGCCGACGAGGCTGCGCGCGTAATGGAGATATCGGAGAGCTTCGGTATCCCGGCGCGCATCGTGGGTCGCGTAGAGGCATCGGCCGATGGCGCCAACCACCTCACCATCTCCACGGCCCACGGCACCTTCAACTACTAAACCCCACCCAGCCTTACCTTGCATTCACGCACACGTCACCACCGCCACGCACTGGCAGCAATGGCTGCCGCAGTAGTGTTTATCCTCGCCTTCGTAGCAGGCAGCGAGGGATGTAGCCCCTCGTCGTCGGGCCCCGGTCACCTTGCCGGAGCCGACTCAGCGTCGCTCCACCGCCTTCCGACACCCTGCGCGTCGTAACCCTCTACAGCCCTACCAGCTATTTCATCTACAGAGGGCAACCGATGGGCTACGACTACGATCTTGTGGAGCGGCTGGCTGCCGACAAGGGGATGGCCCTGAAGCTGGAGGTGGCGCCGAGCCTCAACGCCGCTGTCGAGATGCTCGACTCGGGCAAGGTCGACCTCATTGCCTACGATGTGCCCGTCACTGCCGAGTATCGCGACAAGGTGATACCCGCCGGTCCAGAGGTAATCACCAATCAGGTGCTCGTGCAGCCGGTCAAAACCGACTCGGCCATTACCGACGTGACCCAGCTCGTAGGGCGCACCATCTATGTGGAGGAAGGAAGCAAATACCACGCCCGCCTCAACAACCTCAATGAGGAGCTCGGAGGCGGAATAGATATCCGGGCGGTTGACCGCGACACTCTCATCACTGAAGATCTCATAGGGATGGTTGACCGCGGAGAGATACCACTCACAATAGTCGACTCCGACATAGCAGCCATCAACAAGGGCTACTATCCCGATCTCGACATCTCCCTCCCCTTGAGCTTCGACCAGCGTGCGGCATGGGGCGTGGCGCCGGGCAACCAATGGCTCGCCGACTCAATCGACGCATGGGCCGCCGAGACACGCCCGCGTCAGGAGCAGGCTCTCCTGCTCAAGCGCTACTTCGAGCAGAGCAAGACCGAGTTTGATCCCCTCGGCAACAACTTTGCCGGAGGTAAAATATCGCCCTACGACGAACCTGTTCCGCAAATATGCCGCCGAGATAGGATGGGACTGGAGGCTTCTTGCCGCCCAGGCCCACACCGAAAGCAAGTTCAAGCCCAAAGCCACCTCATGGGCCGGCGCACGGGGCCTGATGCAGATCATGCCCGCCACCGCGCGCGACTACGGCGTGGCAGCCAAGCAGCTCTACGATCCCGAGACGAGCATACGCACCGCCGTGAAGTTTATCGCCGACCTCGACAAATGGCTCAAGAGCCGCATCCCCAACGACACCGAGCGACAGAAGTTTATCCTCGCCGCCTACAATGCCGGGGTGGCCCATGTCTACGACGCCATTGCCCTGGCCAAGAAATACAAGATGAACTCCAACAAGTGGAACGGCAATGTGGAGAAAGCCATCCTGATGAAGATGAATCCACGCTACTACCGCGACCCGGTGGTGAAATACGGCTACTCGCGTGGCCGTGAGACCTACGACTATGTGAGGCGCATCTACAGCTTCTACGACAAGGCCGTGAAGAAGGTGCCCGCATGAGCCCAACCATTCATCTACCCCTACACTCCGATATTCATCAACTTATATCCTATTCATAATCACACCAATGCGCAAACATTTCAAATCGGTAGCCGCAATCCTCGCCGCCACCTTCATCGGCCTCACAGCCTCGTCGTGTATCGGCTCGTTCGCCCTGACCAACAAGCTCCTCAGCTGGAACCGTCAGATCGACAGCAAGTTTGTCAACGAGCTCGTGTTCATCGCATTCTGGATCCTTCCCGTATACGAAGTTTCGGGCCTCGCCGATCTTCTCGTGATCAACTCCATTGAGTTCTGGAGCGGCAACAACCCTGTGGTGGCTTCGTCGAAGACCGTCACCGGCACCGACGGCCAGAAGTATCTCGTCGAGAGCGATGCCGACGGCTACACCATCACCACCGAAGCAACAGGCGAGATGGTACGCCTCGACTATTCAGCCGAAGACCGTGCGTGGGATGTAACCACCGCCAACGGCACCTCGCGTCTGATGACCTTTGTCGACGACACCCACGTGGCCCTTCCCGCAGCCGACGGCCGTCAGGCTATCGTGGAGGTAAGCGCCGAAGGTCTCATGGCCTATCGTGCCGAGAGCGCAGCTCCCGTATTTGCCCTCCGCTGATCAGATCTCAGCCTCACATCTTCCCACAACGCATCCCTCACCCGCATGCCGGACGAGGGATGCGCTTTTTTTTGGCGCAGACGCAGCCCTTTTATAGCATATTCAACAAAAAAAATCACTACTTTTGCCATCTCATCACCCTTAAGTCAACCATAATTCTACCATGAACATCCCATTCCGACTGCTCATCGCCGTTGCGATCTCGGTGGCATCATGTTGCGTCACAGCCATCACACACGCCGAGAGAGTGAGCCTCACCCCTGCCCCCTTGAGCGTAACCGAAGGGAGCGGCTCCTATACCCTTCCCAAAGGACTTACTATCAGCACTGCAGGCCTCACCCCCGACATGGCCGCCGAAGCACCGCGCTTTGCCGAGGCCCTCAATTCAGCCACCGGACTCAACGCCACCCCCACAGCCAGCCCGGGAGCCGATATCACCATCTCTGTCGATCCTTCCATAGCGACCGAAGGCTACACCCTCTCCATCACCCCCTCCGGCATCGCAATCAACGCATCGCAGCCCGCAGGCCTGTTCTATGCTTTCCAGACCATCCTCAAGATGCTCCCGCCCAATGTCATGGCCGGAGTGCTCGAACGCGACCTCGCATACACCCTCCCGGAGGCGCAGATCGCCGACAGCCCGAGATTTCCATACCGTGGATTTATGCTCGATGTGAGCCGCCACTTCTTCGATGCCGACCAGGTGAAGAAGATGCTCGACCTAATGGCCGCCTACAAGCTCAACCGTTTCCACTGGCATCTCACCGACGACCAGGGCTGGCGCCTCCCTGTGCCTAAATATCCCGAGCTCACCACCGTCGGCGCCACCAACCAGAACATTCTCCGCACCAACTTCGACGCCCAACGCCGCTGGCGCGATGGCCGCTTTGTCGAATACGGACCCTATGCCTATACCACCGACGAGATACGCGATATAGTGGCATATGCCAAAGAGCGCCACATAGAAGTGATACCCGAAATCGACATGCCCGGACACATGGTGGCTGCCATCCACGCATATCCATATCTGTCGACCGATCCCGAGAGCTCGCTCGTGCCCGACTCGGTGGCCATGGACTCCGAGCCGGTAGCCCGCAATCCTTACTCCCATTTCACCCACAATATGTGGAACATAGGAGGAGTGTCGCGCGACGTGCTCGATGTGTCGAAGCCCGAAGTGATGACCTTCGTACAGGATGTTGTGGATGTACTTGCCGACCTCTTCCCCTATGAATATATCCACATTGGCGGCGACGAATGTCCGACCTTCGCATGGGCAAAGAGTGACTCGTGTCAAAAACTCAAAAAGGAGCTTGGACTCGACGACGACAGCGGCCTCCAGGCATGGTTTACCAAACAGATTGCCGAATATGCCTCAACCAAGCATGGCCGCAAAATCATGGGCTGGAACGAGCTGATCACCAACCATGAGGCCAACATCCCCATCATCAAGCCCTACGATCCGGTAATATTCTGCTGGTATCCTCCCAAGCAGGCTGTGGCCACCTCCGAGGCCAACGGCTTGAAGCATGTCTACACCCCTGCCAATGGAGGCTACTATATCAACCGCTCCTACAAGGGCCACGACAAAGTGGGCGCTGTGGGCGACGGAGCTCTCGACATCACCTACACCCTCAATCCCCCCGACAACCAGCACTGCATAGGCGTGCAAGGCACCTTCTGGACCGAGCAGGTCGACCGCCCTCAGGACCTCGAATATCAGGCCCTTCCGCGCCTTATCGCGGTGGCCGAACAGGGATGGAGCCAACCCGAACGCAAAGACTACAACGACTTCATGAAGCGCCTGAGAGAGCAGGAATCGGTGATGCTCGATCTGGCCGGCTACAACTACGGCCGCCATCAGATAGTCGCTGCTCCAGCCGATAACACCGCCCAATGACACCTCAGCATCGACACGCGTGAACTATTTTGAACCTCTTACTTGTTTTATCCACTGAAAAGTAATAACTTTGCAAGCGAATGGACCTCACTGCAGGCCCATTCGCTTTCATCCAAGCTCTTTCATTTACATATCCTAAGCATTTAATAAGCCGGGGCATCACCATCATCCCCGCTACAAATCAGACTCATCATCAACCAAGCGGCGAGAGCCGCCCTTATTTAATAACAACCTCTTCGTTAACTACAAAACCCAACGGTTTACGATTCACGACCTCACAAAGTAGCTTCCCATCATGGAAAATAACCAGAATCCCACCGACAAAAAGACAAAACGTCCGCGTATTGGCGAGCCGCGTCCTGCAGGTTCGTCGGAAGGCATGCCCCATTCAGCCGAAGGATCCGAATCTTCTTCATCTCATCAGAGCAGCTATCAGCCCCGCCAGTATCAGCCCCGCTACAGCAGCAACCAGCCCGGTCAAGACCGTCCTCAGGGTGGTTATCAGCCCCGTTATAACCAGGGTGGATACCAACCCCGCTACAACAACAATCAGGGCGGCTATAAACCCCGCTACAATCAAGGCGGTTATCAGCCCAGACCCTACCAGCCACGTCCCGACCACGACGCGCCTGTGACCGACTCCGCATCCAAGGGAGCCGACGACACTCAGACCGAAGGCGCTGCTGCTGGTGCCGAAACCCGTCAGAACAGCTACCAGCCCCGCTACAATAATAATAACCACGGAGGCTACCAGCCACGATACAATCAGGGCGGTTATCAGCCCCGTTACAACAACAATAACCAGGGCGGCTATCAGCCTCGATACAACAACAACAACAATAATAATAACCAGGGTGGATACCAGCCCCGCTACAACAACAATCAGGGCGGCTACAAGCCTCGCTACAACAACCCCGACGGGCAGCAGGGCGGCTATAAACCCCGGTTCAACAACAATAACAATCAGGGTGGCTACAAACCCCGCTACAATAACCCCGACGGGCAGCAGGGCGGCTACAAACCCCGGTTTAACAACAATAACAACCAGGGTGGCTACAAGCCCCGCTACGGCAACAACCAGGGAGGTCCAGGCCGCCAGCAGCGTCCCGCCACCAACCAGTACGGCATGCCCAAAGGCGGCAAGAGCTTCACTCCCCGCCCGAAGCCCGTGGAATACGAGCAGCCCATACCCGATCCCAACGAGCAGATCCGCCTCAACAAGTATATGGCCAATGCCGGCATATGCTCGCGCCGCGAGGCCGACGAGTTCATCACCCAGGGTCTGGTCAAGGTCAACGGTCAGGTAGTGACCGAGCTCGGCACCAAGATCACCTGCACCGACGTGGTGGAATACGACGAGAAGGTAGTGACCCTCGAGCGCAAGACTTACATCCTGCTCAACAAGCCTAAGGATTGCGTGACCACCTCCGACGATCCCAATGGCCGCACCACAGTGCTCGACCTCGTGAAGGGCGCCTGCGACGAGCGCATCTACCCCGTAGGGCGTCTTGACCGCAACACCACCGGTGTGCTCCTGCTCACCAACGACGGCGACCTCGCCTCGAAGCTCACCCACCCCAAGTTTGTCAAGAAAAAGATCTACCACGTGTGGACCGACAAGGACATCTCGGAAGATGACATGCAGGCCATCGCCGACGGCATTGAGCTCGAAGACGGCCCCATCCACGCCGACGCCATCAGCTATGCCACCGAGACTGACCGCAATCAGGCCGGCATAGAGATCCACTCGGGTCGCAACCGCATCGTGCGCCGCATCTTTGAGAAACTCGGCTACCGCGTCACCAAGCTCGACCGCGTGTACTTCGCCGGCCTCACCAAGAAAAATCTGCCCCGCGGCCGCTGGCGCTATCTCACCCAGGAGGAGGTCAACTTCCTCAAGATGGGCTCTTTCGAGTAATCAGCGCCGCCACGTAAGGCAAAGCATCATTATCCGCCATCCAAACCATAGCAATGAAAAGAACCAAGATATCCGATCTCCTCGCCACTCCCTCTCTCATCGGGAGCGACGTGAGCGTCATGGGCTGGGTACGCACCCGCCGAGGCAACAAGCATGTGCAGTTTGTTGCTCTCAACGACGGCTCGACGATCAACAATATCCAGATCGTGCTTGATATGGAGCGATTCACCGACGAGCAGCTCAAAGCTGTCACCACCGGTGCCGCTATCCATGTCGACGGACGCCTCGTAGAGTCGATGGGCAAAGGCCAGACCTGCGAGATCCAGGCCGATTCGCTCGAAGTGTTCGGCACGGCCGATCCCGACAAATATCCCCTCCAGAAAAAGGGCCACACCCTCGAATTTCTGCGAGAGATAGCCCACCTGCGTCCCCGCACCAACACCTTCGGAGCAGTGCTGCGCATACGCTCGGCCTTGCCTTCGCTATCCACCGTTTCTTCCAGGAGCGCGGTTTCTTCTACCTCAACACTCCCCTTATCACCGAGAGCGACTGCGAGGGAGCAGGAGCCATGTTCCAGGTCACCACTCTCGACGTGGCCAATCCTCCCCGCAACGAGGCTGGCGATGTGGACTACTCGCAGGACTTCTTCGGCAAGCCCACCGCACTCACCGTGAGCGGTCAGCTCGAAGGCGAGCTCGGCGCAACAGCCCTCGGTGCCATCTACACCTTCGGCCCGACCTTCCGCGCCGAAAACTCCAACACTCCCCGCCATCTGGCCGAGTTCTGGATGATAGAGCCTGAAGTGGCATTTTTCGACATTGCCGACAATATGGATCTGGCCGAGGAGTTTATCAAATACTGCATCACCTACGCCCTCGACCACTGCAAGGACGATATTGACTTCCTGGCAAAGATGTACGACGCCGAGCTCCCCGAGCGTCTGCGCGGCGTAGTGGCCTCGGAGTTTGTGCGCCTCCCTACACCGAAGGCGTCGAGATACTCAAGGCGTCGGGCAAGAAGTTTGAATTCCCAGTCGACTGGGGCACCGACCTCCAGAGCGAGCATGAGCGCTACCTCGTAGAAGAGCATTTCAAGCGCCCTGTGATCCTCACCGACTACCCCAAGGAGATCAAGGCCTTCTACATGAAGCAAAACGAAGATGGCCGCACCGTGCGCGCCATGGATGTGCTCTTCCCCAAGATCGGCGAGATCATCGGCGGCTCAGAGCGTGAGGCCGACTACGACAAGCTCCTCACCCGCATCGAAGAGCTCAACATACCTATGAAAGATATGTGGTGGTATCTCGACACACGTCGTTTCGGCTCCGTTCCCCACTCCGGCTTCGGACTCGGATTTGAGCGTCTGGTGCTCTTCGTTACCGGCATGACCAACATCCGCGACGTCATCCCCTTCCCCCGCACTCCGAAAAACGCCGAGTTCTGATCGAACGATCGGCCCGGCGCAGTTATGTATCGGTCAGCGGCGGCTTCCCCATCTCCGGGGAGCCGCCGCTTATGTTTTTTACCAAAAAGATGGCTATCTTTGCAGAGCTATTACTCCTTCCCTAAAAATTATGACAACCCTGATAGAGATCGACTCCACACCATCCACCAACACCTTGATGAAAGAGAGGGCCGACACGCTGCCCGACGGCTCTGTGATACTGGCCCGATGCCAGACGGCAGGACGCGGACAGCGCGGCAACAGCTGGGAGGCCGAGCCGGGTAAAAATGTGACCATGAGCCTACTGCTGCGCGATATCCCTGTCGAGGCGCGGCGTCAGTTTGCCATATCCGAAGCTGTGGCTCTCGCCGTGGCCGATACAGCCGAGGCGCTCACAGCCGGGCATGGAGGAGAGGTGACCGTAAAATGGCCCAACGACATATATGTGGCCGACCGAAAGATTGCGGGCATATTGATCGAATGTGCCTTGTCGGGCTCAGTCATCTCACATGCCATTGCCGGCATAGGGCTCAATGTCGATCAGACGCGTTTTGAGAGCGACGCTCCCCACCCTGTGTCGGTGGCTCAGATCACCGGCTCCACCGGCGGCCACGACCTCAAAGCCATTGCCGAGACCATTGCCCACAAGGTTGTGGACACCCTTGATGCCTCAACCTTCGATGCCGAAGCACTCCACGCCCGCTACCTGAGTCGGTTGTGGAGGCGCAGCGGAGTGCATTGCTGGCGTGTACGCGCCACCGCCCACACCATCCGCGCCTCGATCGTCACGGTGAGCCCCGAGGGATTCCTCACCTTGCTCCCGGAGGGATCCGACACCCCCCTGCCACCTTTCGCCTTCAAGGAGATAGAAGCGATTTCCGACTCCGACTATCAGAAGGGATAGCCGATGGCAAGGTGGAAGGCAAGCGACTTGCCAAACGAAGTCATGTTGTAATAGCCCGACCGCGAGGTCTTGTAGGGAGCGTGGATGCCTATGCCAAGGTCGCCTCGGATCACGAGCATACCTATGTCGACACGCAATCCTGCGCCAGTGCCGAGAGCCAGATCCTTGAAGAAGCTTTTGCCCTGCAGCTTGCCTCCGGGGCGCTGCGGGTCGTTTTTCAGGAGCCATACATTGCCCGAATCAAGGAACACCGCTCCGTGGAGAGGCCCGTAGATCGGGAAGCGGTATTCGAGGTTGGCCTCAAACTTGAAGGTACCGGTCTGATCGAAGTATCCGTTGACCACTTCATCGCCGGGACGGTAACTGCCTGGGCCGAGCGATCTCACAGTAAAGGCTCTCACCGAGTTGGCGCCTCCGACATAAAACTGCTCCGAATAAGGCACCTGAGTGGAATTGCCATAGGCATGGGCCGCTCCTACGGCCACGCGGCCATAGAGCCACGAATTGCCGGTGATGCGGTGCCGTAGACTATCTGCGTCGAAGCCTTGATAAACTGGCTGAAGGGGGTGCCGAAGAGGCGCTTCTCACCCTTGTCGCCACAAGCCCGGTAGGCCGCCCACAACACATTGCCGGCCTCCTGAAGGGTGAGCTGCCAGTTTATGGTGTTGTCGCGTCCGAAGTCGCGGTCGTAGGTTATGCTATACATCATCTGAGGGATAAACTGGGTCATGAAGCTCTGGGCTATAGCCGGATTGGCTCCCATGATGGAGTCGAAATCCTCAGTGGTGTGTATGAGCTTGGTATAGGTTAGTTTGAGCGGTGTGAAGGTGTTGACCACATGGCGGTTTACCCTCCAGTCGTAGGCAAACGAGGTGTTGAACTGGGCCATGCGGAAGTAATGGGGACGATTGAGTAGATCGGCCGAAAGCGAGATGCGGGTCCAGTTGACGTCGCGGCGCGAGCGTGGCACAAACCTCGGCGCTATGAGTCGCGGAAACGAAAGAGTGCCCGACACTCCGAGCTCATATGAGTTGAATACCGAGCGGCCGCGGTCGCGTCCGGTCTGCCATTCATACGATCCCTTTAGAGCCACCGAGAGCTGCTCTCCTCCTCCGAATAGATTGCGGTTGGTCACCGAGAAGATCAGGCCGGGGCCAATATACGAATTTGACTTTGAAGTGGCATTGACCTCCAGTGAGGCTTCGAGGGGGGTGTCGAATGTGCAGGCTATCTCCACATTGAGTGTAGGCTCCGCAGCAGTGGTGTCGGGATAGACACCTATGTCGATGCCGTTGAATATGCCGAGGCGCGAAAGATTGGTCTGAGTGCGGTTCATATCGCGCACCGAGAATGTGCGGCCACCACGGAACGTTATACAGCCCGGGATAAGATTGCGACGCAGCCGCGCGGGTTCCATCACCACGAGGGTGCCGCGACGGGTCTCCATCGTGTCGGGTGTGCCGTCGCCGGTGTTGCGGTATATAGTGGTAGTGACCTTGCCTGTGACATACTTATCGAGCGCCACCTTGGGCACTCCGGCCGATACTATCATCCTCATGGCTATCTTCTGGGGAGTGATGGTCGAATCGGCGAGATACTCTATATAGTCGGGCTTGAAAAAGTAGTAGCCACGGTTTCTCACCGCATTGGCTATGTCGATGCGCAGAGCCGAGAGCGAGTCGGTGCTGTAGCGGTTGCCCTGCTTGAAATAGGTGCTTCGCGAAGCCACCGAGTCGATGAGATGATACAAGTGGCAGGTGTCGGGCAACAGCTCTATCGAGTCGATCAGATACGGATTGCCGGTATTCACCTCGTAGCGTATGGATGCCTTCTTTTTGTTCTTGCCCTGCACGAGGGAGTATGAGGCATGGCCGCTGAAGTAGCCGTTGTTGTCGAGTATCTGGTCGATCATCTCGGTGCGCACCTCGGGCGTACATCGGATATGAGCACCGGCTCTGCCACCAGCTTTTCGTAGAGCCAGTGTTTGAAGCCATGGCCGGGATCATCCCAGTTGTTGTAGACCCAGAGTCCGAGCGGAAACGGGTAGCGGATATACGGGGAGATGAGCGAATTGTTGGGAGCAACATTAACAGCATCCTTCACATCACCTGCAAGGCCCGGGGCAGGCCCTACGGTGTCGGAGTCGGGATAGTCGATGGCTATCTTTTTCACTCCTGTATACAGGATCTCGTCGGGGGGAAGCCGGCGGGTGGTTGAGCAGGCTGCCACCATTGATGCGATGACTATGGTCAGAGCGGCGAGAGCGGGTATCGGGCTATGGAAGTGGTTTTTCATTTTGCAGGAGTGTTTGAATCGGATGATGAGGGAGCAGCGGGAGCCTCGATGGTCTTGGGCTTGACACCGGGCAGGAACCGGAAGAGATTGCGGAGGGTGTTGAGCTTGCGCTTCACAACGAAGCCCACACCTGTCTGGGTGATCTCGCCTTCGAGTATGCTTTCGTAGCCTGTGTGGCGGAAGATTCTCACATACATCGATCCTGCGCGGTTGAGCATATATTCAAATGAAATGTCGCTGATAAGGTTTTGCGAGAAATTCTCGTCGGCATCGGCATCGGTTGAGTAGTTGCCGCCCACAACGATCTTGAAGCGGTCGTTGAAGAGGCTCTTGCTCACACGGTAAGAATATGAGGTGGCGGTCGAGGTGTTGCCTCCGGCTGTCTTGTCGTACTGGTCTATGCCAAATGATATGTCGACACCTTTCACATTGTTGGCCATCCATGAATTAAGCTGGCTTGAGAGGAAGGAATAGAGCGGATTGCCTGCCAGATTGGCCGTGGCATGGGTGCCCGACCCGGTATAGACATTGTAGAGAAGCAGATTCATGGCCTGATTGGCTCGCTGTTCGGGGGTCATGCCCTGCAGCTCGTTCTGCACGGTGATGTCGTCGTTGGTCGACAGGTCGAAGGCCACATTCATCTGGTTGAGGGTTCCGGTCACTCCGAGGGCTATATCAAAGTTGACAAGGCGCGAGTCCTCGCCCGAGCGGGTGACATTGGCGCGCAGACGGTCGTTGGCATGGACGTTGAGGATGGGGTTCATCATGTCGCCGTTAAACGACACATAGCTGCCCTCCTCAAAGTCGAAGAGCTTCTCGCTCATGAATGGCGGGGTGTAGCGCACAAAGCCGCTGTTGATGTTGAAGCGGCCCGTGAGGCGACCGTCGTTCATCGGATTCTGGGTATAGTCGAGCCGGCCTTCGCCCTTTATCTGCACCTTGTTCTTGCCATCGGTGGAGAGATCGACCGAGATGGTCGAGCCCTGCTCGATGTTGAGGCGGGCTTCGAGATTGATGTTCATAGCACCTGACACCACAGAGTCGGCGCGAGCCACGGCGCCTGAGTCGGCAAACACCACAAACTGCACCATGTCGCCCGTCGAACGATTGACAATCTTGCTCTCGGCATCGGTCATGATATAGGTCACGTTTGTGCCCGCGAGCACAGCGAGATCTGCATCGACATTGACAAATTGCATGTTGCCCTTTACCGAAGCGTCGAGGTCGATGAAAGCTTTGCCGTAAGCATCGGCGCCGCGCGGACGCGAGGAGTTGAGTATCTGCATGTCGCGGGCCTGCATCGACAGATCAAATGCCGGCTCTGAAATATGACGCATATCCACAAGACCGCTGATGGTGAGCGGATTGCTGTTGGCGCCTGTGATACGGAAACGATCGAAGCGCACCACATTGCTGTCGACAGGTATCGAGTCGGGGGCAAACCCGAAGGTCTGGCCCAGCATACCCACCTTTACGGTGGCTGAGTCGAAAGCTATGTTGCCGTTGAATATAGGCTCGGCCATACTTCCGGTGATGTCCATATGGCCGGAGAGGGTGCCGGCGAGACGCGCATATTCCTTGGGAAGGAACGGATTGGCCACCGAGAGGGGGAAGCGTATCATGGAGAAGTCGAGCAGGAACGGATTGTTGCGGGTCGAGTCGTTGAGAGCGCCGGTGGCGGTGATCACCTTCACCGAGTCTACCATAAGCCCCACATCGGCGGTGAGCACACCACCGCGCGAGCTGGCCACATCGAGATCGAGGTCAAACGACCCTACTCTGTCGCGTCCATAATAGAGATTGGCGAGCGATGCCACACCGCGCCCGGTGAGCTGTTCGTTGGCGAGGTGGAAGCGCAGATTAGCGCCGAGATCGCCCTTGATGGGGGGCGCGAACGGGGAGATGGAGAGCCAGTCCTGAAGATGGATTTTGCTCAGTTCGAGAGCTATGTCTTCCTGATCGGCGGCGGCTGTCTCATTGAGAGTATAGAGCTTGAGCGAGCTGTCCTCGCCCTCGAGAGCCAGATTGGCCGACACAAACTTGCGTGCGAAATCGTAGGTAACGAAATTGTCGGGGTTGATGGCCCATTGCTTATAGCCGATTGTGGGCTTGCGGGGCACAAACCTTATGGTGATGGCCGAATCGGCAGCCACCACATTCATGCCTATGTTGAATCCACGTTCCCCTTTGATATTGCTCTGCCTTACGAGCATCGACAGGCGGTCGTCGGCAATGAAGCCGGTAAGGCTTACATGGGCAAAATTGTCCATCGAACCGGGGCGTTCGTTCATCGAGGCGCTGAACACAAGGTGCTTACCCTTCTGGTTGGCATCGAAAGCTATCGTGTCGAGACGATTGGCGCCAACTCTGAGCCCGAGCACCCGCGAGCGCATATGGATGAGCGAATCGTTGCGGAGGGTGAAGGTCAGCGAGTCCCACGATGTCTTGGAGGTGCGGGCCATATAGTCGGAGGCAAAGTTGTGGCGCCCGGCCATAAGGTGTGCGTCAATAGGGGGCAGTGTGTGCTGAAGGGCTATCACATCGACCTTTTTCAACGCTATGGCGCTATCAATAAGCACCGGCACTCCCGAGAGGCGGTCGACTATGGTCATGAGAGGCGAGCGGGCATTCAGTCGCAATGCCATATCGCCCGAAGTGAGCGAGGCGAGAGTCACTGAATCGGATGCCAGTGAGAGATGGATCGAGTCGGCATCAATACGGTCGGCACCCATGCGCCAATCGAGATCGGCCACATCAACCAGAGCATCGATACTCTTCATTCCGGCTGTCATACGGCCATTGGTGGCCAACGAGAGAGAGCCCCCATCGGAGTGGCCGAGAGCCCCATGGCCATGAGATCGAGATTATGTATGTCGCCGGTCACATCCCATGTGTAGCCCTGAGGAGTGAGAGTTGCATCGAAGTCGGCATCGAGTTCGGCATCTTCATTGGCCGAGACGAGCGAGCCGTGGGCGCGCCCGTTGCTGAGCTGGGCCGAGAGGATTATGTTTGACAATTGGCGGTCGTTGAAGGTGAGCTCCACGAGGCGCAGGTCGACATCCATCGAGGTGGATGGACGCAGAGGATTGTAGCCGTGGCCGGAGGCGTTGAGCGTGGCGGTGACATCTCTCACACCCACTCCCGGCATGAATGCCTGGACAGGGAAGCGGTCGAGACGCAGCGAGGCATTGTAGCTCTCGGCTGTCATGGCCCACCGGGCACCGAGATTCATGCGGCCTGCTCCGGTAATTGCCGAGAGGGTGCCGTCGACACGCCCCGGCTTGTAGTCGATATCGCCTTTGAGGCGAGTGGGCGCTATATTGATCGAAGCTGCCGTGGCGCGGTCGAGGAATATTGATTTGAGCCTGTCGGCGCCGCGGCTTATTGAGCCGTCGAGGGTCATATGGCCATCCATATGGTCGAAGTCGAAAGGATTGCTCACTGAGCCGTCGGCACGCAGGGCGGCAATGTCGGGGATAGCTGCCGAGAGGGTGTCGATATCAATGCGGCCTGTGGTGCCGGAAGCGCGTGCCACAAGGCGCACAGGCGACTGCGACAGCGGCTTGATCATCGGAGCAAGAGCCGGAAAGGCGGTTGCTATATCGGAGGGGGCTATTTCAGCGCGGGCATCGAGAGCGAGGGGGAGTGAGCTATCTGACTTCATGTCGCCCATCCCCATAAGAGCTTCAAAATTGAGAATGGAGCGACCGGTGGATATGCGGAATCCATCGGCACGCATCGTAGTTGAATCCATCTCAAACAGGCCTGCTGCATTGAGGCTGAGGCCGCAGCGCTCCGTGGCAAGAAGGCGGCGCAGAGGCACTCTCACAGCGGTGGCGCGATTGTAGAGCGAATCTACTTCGATATCCACATCGGCCACTGCAAGATAATTCATATCGAGCCCGGGGATTGGATGGGCTCCGGCCAGGGCATAGAGAGCGTGGGTGGCGGTGAGCGACACATGGTCGGCCATAACAGTCCAGGGTGCCGACGACGACGACGAGGCTGCGGTATCAGCGGTGGCGGCCGTGGCCGTGACTGCAGGATAGATATATTCAGCCGCCACAGAGTCGATGGCGAGCGAACGGGCATGGATATGCTGCGAGGCCATGTCGAGCCGACCTCCGGTGAGGCGCGCTGATGGCACATAGGCTCCGAGCGAGTCGATCACCGGGAGCATCCTCATGGAGTATGTCACCCGACGCAGTTGCAGATCGCGGGCCAATATGAGAAGATCGAGAGGATTGGAGGCTGAGGTGTCGACCGGAGTCTCCACCGAGTCGTTCATCAGCAGGTCAACACGTCCGCCTGCCAGCACCACAGGACCTCTTAAGTCGATCACCGAGCGCTTGAAACTGTATGAAGCATCGGCGAGGGCCACAGTGTCGACCCGGGCGGTGAGATACATGGCCGAGTCGGGAGTGCCCATTCGGTAATACAGATCCTCGAGGTCGATATCCTCTACCTCGGCCGATCCGCTCACAAGAGGCAGCAGCATCAGGTTTACTCTGGCGTGGCCCAATGAAGCCAGAGTGTCGCCCGACTGCTCCACCACGCTGATCCCCCCCAGCTCAAGACGCAGAGGCGGACGCAGACGGAATGTTTCGGCGACAATATCCATGCCGGTCGACTTTTTCACTTCCCGGAGGGCATAGTCCTTGACATAATCCTGCACGGAGGGAGATAGAGGGCCGTGATGACGAGAATGACCAGCCCGACCACTCCAATAGCGGTCAGACCGATTACACGCAGCAGGGTTTTGAATATCTTTTTCAAGGAAATAGCTGAAACGTAAATGGATGAATAGAAGATGAATGAGGCGGGGAGAGGCAAGCGGCTCAAGCTGCCGCTTCATGCCCACGACTTAACAACGCCAAAGCGCCCTGTTTGGTTGTGGATTGCAGGCTTCAAAGATACACAATAATTGACGCCCCACACCCTTGCCGGTCTAAAATCTCGGCCGAAGCTGACAAAGCGGCCACGGGATGGCTATATTATGTGCATGTGTTTGGCCGCTGACATGCCTCGGTCGAGTTTTTCACATGCAGCTTGGCAAGTATTTCCTGACGGTGGCGGCTTACGGTGTTTCGGCTTATACACAACCGGTCGGCAATGACCTTACTTGTCAAACCTTTATCGATGAGAGTGAGCACTTGTTTTTCCCGTGAGGTAAGGATTCGGCTGTCATCAGCCGACAACAGCTCCTCCCACTTCCCTGTCACGGAATCGACCGCTGCACTTTTTGCCGGAATAGCTAAGGTAGCCGGACCATAAACGCATATGGCAAAGCGTATTGCATCCCACTGATCATCGTAGCGGTAATACATTCTATGAAGCACATCAATTGTCCCGCCCTGCAATCATCAAATTTCAGCAGTGTGACAAGATAATAATCTGAGCGCTTACGGCGCGGCATACGGCGGAGGAAATTATAGAAGCGCAATTCAGCAAGATATTTTTCCTCCTGCTCCTGGCCGACATCTTTGACAATATCTCCTTTTCCCATATTGAGTCCTCAAGTGTATTGCCTGTCAGACCGAGAATCTGTGAAAATGCGCCGTTGAAAATCCGGCTCGTACACGATTTGAGATCACTCACCACCACCACACACTTTTCTATCTCGGCGATTGCCCCGGCATAAAGATATACCGTATCGGCCGCGGCATCAATATCGGCAGAAACTGTCGGCTGATTATTGAATCGATTTGCTCTCGATGGCTCATGTAAAGGGGTATATTGATGAAAAATGGTTATTTATAGCCATTGCCTGAAATGTGGCTTAATCTTAACTTTGCAAAGTTAATGATTCAAAACAGTAATACGATGATGACCGAAAAAGAAAAGATGCTTGCCGGCCTCCCCTACGATGCAAACTACGACAGCGAGCTGATCGCTGAGAGGCTGGAGTGTAAGGAAAAGGGCGCATAGTAAAAAAGCTGTGTTTACCGATATAAGTTAGTACCTTTGCAGAAATAAAATTAGAACAATGGAAAAGAATCCGTACATAGAGCTTGCAGAGTGTCTGCTCCCTGAAGAAATGGTTGAATATTTCGAAGTTGTCAAAGTCGAAAAGACCAAAGACACATTGGATGTGACCTTAGAGGAACGCGACAAAGGCGTAGAGGGATATGTCGATGGGCAGCTTCGCCCCAATGGCTTTTACGAGGAGAGTACGGTAAGGGATTACCCTGTCAGAGGCCGCAAGATGACGTTCCATGTCAAGCGACGCAGATGGGTTGAAATAGAGACCGGTAAGAGCGTGTCCAAGCGTTGGGACATAGTGGCTGAAGGTACCCGCTTCTCGAAAGAGTTCGCGCTTTTTTAAAAGGTATGCTTGGACAAATACCCGATTACGGCCGCTCTCTTGAATGGTTCTTCGGCATTGACGGAGATTTGTTTGAGCGCCAGTACAAGCGTCATCTCAGCGGCTATTGGGAGTGGAAAGACACCGCAGAGGGGCTTCACGCCGAGCAATGGCGTGTCTTCCCCGAGAACATCGGGCCTCATCTGAGCATAGACGAGACATCGCTGAGCAATGGAGAGCTCTACACGATAGTCACTAATAAGGCCGCGCATGGCAGGGAACATTCGCTGGTGGCCATCGTGTTCGGAACTGATTCCGATGACGTTCTGAGAGCTTTGAGGCAGATTGACAGTAGACTGCGTAACAAGGTTACAGAGATTACACTTGACCTGTCGGACAGTATGAACGCATCTGCCGCTACGCCTTTCCACGTGCAAAGCGCGTCATGACCGCTTCCACGTGCAGAAGCAGGCTCTTGAAGCCGTGCAGGAAGTACGCATTGCCCACCGTTGGGACGCAATCAACGCTGACACAGAAGCCGCGAGCAGGCTAAACTTTCCGGCAAACCTTATGTGCCGATACGCCTCGCCAACGGTGACACACTCAAAGAACTGCTTGCACGAGGTCGATACGCATTGTTCAAGTCTCCTGAAAAATGGACTGACTCACAACGACAGCGCATCGATCTGATGTTCTCATTATATCCCGATCTTAATGAAGCATATTGGCTTTCTCAACATCTCCGGGCCATCTTCTCCAATAAGAGGTCAACCGCTGATACTGCCAGGTTAAATCTGCACGTTGGTACAACCGGGTCGCTGAATCCGGGTTCAGTCGTTCAACACTATTGCGGCTACATTCTACGAGCACTCAGATGAGATAATCAACTATTTTGACAACCGTTCAACAATGCATCCGCAGAATCAATCAACTCCAAAATAAAGGCCTTCCGGGGCTAAATTACATGGTGTCAACGATACAAAATTCTTCATCTTCCGACTCTGCAATCTCTATGCCTAAACACAGCTTTTTACCATGCGCCAG
>PDYJ01000027.1_pt1 | contig 40740 bp, 55 predicted proteins | sample 1430841 | NCBI WGS metagenome assembly PDYJ01 (sample SAMN07237672, study PRJNA390542) | Gut metagenome, whole genome shotgun sequencing project. | isolation source: fecal pellets | host: Mus musculus | place: USA: New York, NY | collected 2016-10
AGAAATAAAATTAGAACAATGGAAAAGAATCCGTACATAGAGCTTGCAGAGTGTCTGCTCCCTGAAGAAATGGTTGAATATTTCGAAGTTGTCAAAGTCGAAAAGACCAAAGACACATTGGATGTGACCTTAGAGGAACGCGACAAAGGCGTAGAGGGATATGTCGATGGGCAGCTTCGCCCCAATGGCTTTTACGAGGAGAGTACGGTAAGGGATTACCCTGTCAGAGGCCGCAAGATGACGTTCCATGTTCAAGCGACGCAGATGGGTTGAAATAGAGACCGGTAAGAGCGTGTCCAAGCGTTGGACATAGTGGCTGAAGGTACCCGCTTCTCGAAAGAGTTCGCGGCTTTTTTAAAAGGTATGCTTGGACAAATACCCGATTACGGGCCGCTCTCTTGAATGGTTCTTCGGCATTGACGGAGATTTGTTTGAGCGCCAGTACAAGCGTCATCTCAGCGGCTATTGGGAGTGGAAAGACACCGCAGAGGGGCTTCACGCCGAGCAATGGCGTGTCTTCCCCGAGAACATCGGGCCTCATCTGAGCATAGACGAGACATCGCTGAGCAATGGAGAGCTCTACACGATAGTCACTAATAAGGCCGCGCATGGCAGGGAACATTCGCTGGTGGCCATCGTGTTCGGAACTGATTCCGATGACGTTCTGAGAGCTTTGAGGCAGATTGACAGTAGACTGCGTAACAAGGTTACAGAGATTACACTTGACCTGTCGGACAGTATGAACCGCATCTGCCGCTACGCCTTTCCACGTGCAAAGCGCGTCATTGACCGCTTCCACGTGCAGAAGCAGGCTCTTGAAGCCGTGGCAGGAAGTACGCATTGCCCACCGTTGGGACGCAATCAACGCTGACACAGAAGCCCGCGAGCAGGCTAAACTTTCCGGCAAACCTTATGTGCCGATACGCCTCGCCAACGGTGACACACTCAAAGAACTGCTTGCACGAGGTCGATACGCATTGTTCAAGTCTCCTGAAAAAATGGACTGACTCACAACGACAGCGCATCGATCTGATGTTCTCATTATATCCCGATCTTAATGAAGCATATTGGCTTTCTCAACATCTCCGGGCCATCTTCTCCAATAAGAGGTCAACCGCTGATACTGCCAGGTTAAATCTTGCACGTTGGTACAACCGGGTCGCTGAATCCGGGTTCAGGTCGTTCAACACTATTGCGGCTACATTCTACGAGCACTCAGATGAGATAATCAACTATTTTGACAACCGTTCAACAAATGCATCCGCAGAATCAATCAACTCCAAAATAAAGGCCTTCCGGGCTAAATTACATGGTGTCAACGATACAAAATTCTTCATCTTCCGACTCTGCAATCTCTATGCCTAAACACAGCTTTTTTACCATGCGCCATTTTTTTGCGCCCAAAACCGTGTCACTTTTGGGCAATGCCGGGCAAGATAATCCGATGCGTACTGAGTATTTGGATTCGGAGTGAATCGAATTGTAATTTTGCAGAGTCGCGTCACTTTGAGGCACTGCGAGGCAAGATAGTCCCATGCGCCCTGGATATTTGGATGACGGTATGACTCTGGCTTAACTTTGCGGCGAATCTTGATGGCGTTGCCACCGCGCACCGGCTTTCAGCCTACATGCGCTTCAAGTTCACTCGCGATTTTCAATTGCATCACAATAATCGACTGTCTCGCCCTGAAAAAAGTTGACTCATAAAAGAGTCAAAAAAATGATAAGATTTCAGAGTCTGCCGAGACAAAAACGGCAAGCGATCCGCGATGAAGTTCTCCGCCAATATGCAGAAACGGATCTCAGCTATGGCGAGATCGCAGAAAAAAAATGGGATTCAAGTGCGCACAGTTGAATATATAGTTCGTAACTTTGCATCAGAACTTCCAAACGTGCCGACCATGAGAAAGAAAAAGAACGAGGCCAGCACAGAAGATTATGACAAGCTCAGAGCAGAGATTACGCGCCTGCGTAAGGAAGTACGACAGGAAAAGATGCGTGCCGATGCTTTGGACACCATGATTGACGTAGCCGAAGAAATGTTTAACATTCCGGTACGAAAAAAAGCTGGCACCAAACAGTGAAACGCCTGTACGCACAAGCCTCCGGCCGCTACACGATGTCGGAGTTGTGCGGACTGTTTGGTAAGAGTAAACAGGCTTACTACAAGCACGATGAAGACGTTGAGCTTCGAAGGATGGCTTTGGAGGAGTTTGCCATGCAGTACATCCGTGAAGTAAAAGCCAAGGATCCCGGCATCGGCGGTCTGAAGATCTGGGTGATGTACCGACGCGAGTTTGGAGAGGGAGCCTCGATTGGACGCGACCGGTTCTGTGACATATTCGACCGCATGGGCATGAAGCTGCGACGTCGCCGCCGCGGAGTCAGGACAACGGACTCCAACCACAACAATCCGCTTTATCCCAACCTTGTAAAGTCGCTCATACCGCTCCGGTTCGGACAGTTGATAGTCGGGGATATAACGTATATCCCACTGGTAGACAGAGAGACGGGAGAGCGTTCGTTCTGCTATGCCAACCTGTTGCTTGACTCGTACAGCAAGATGCTGCTGGGCTATAGCGTCGGAGCCACATTGTCCTCACTGTATACGATAGAGGCGCTTGAAATGGCGATAGACACTTTGGCCGCATACGGTGTGGACTTGTCCGCGACAACGCATCACAGCGACCGTGGCACACAATATACAAGTGCGGATTATGTACGCGTTCTAAAGCAGAACCGGATGCTCATAAGCATGACCGAGACGGGCAACCCAAAGGATAATCCTGAGGCCGAGCGCATAAACAACACGCTGAAAAATGAGCTCTTCAAAGATATCACCTTCTACTCCATAGAGCAAGTCAGCAAGGCAATGATCAACGCCGTGCAGTTCTACAACTACGAAAGACCGCACCGTAGCATAGAGATGAACACCCCGGTAACAGCAATCGGTCATACAGGGCGCTTCAAGAGAGCCTGGATGAGTTATCGTGAGCAGGCAATAGACAGACTTGACGGGGAGGGTGTGCCACCATGAGATTTTTTTTGTAACTTTCCTCTAAAAAGTAAAGGTCACCCAACATATCTGTCTGCTTTCCATTAGGCTATTCGAAGATCCATTCAATAAAAGGGCGCATAATGTCCTAATCCATAGCACGTAGCCATAGATTGCGTTATAAGTTTGTTAATTTCCTCTTCAGGCTTGAAAACCTATGCCGGTGTCCAACTCCCTTGCCGATGCAATAATTTTGCGAGACGGGCTCATGCGGCACCACAAAGTTACTTATGTTGTCGGCAAAGGTATATTGTGAATGATCTTAGTTGACCATGGACAATTCAATCTATTGAATGGATTCTTGAAGAAGTCGCTGTCCCTCGGCTTCCTTTTCAAGCCGCTTGAGATAGACATCAAAGAAGTTTTCATCGTTTGAGAACATATGCCATACGGCAACAAGTATTTTACGGGCGATTGCCACCTGTACTTTCATTTTCGTCTTACGCTTGACGATGCATTGCACATATGAGAAGTTGGAGAAGAAGCAGTTGCGTGTTCTCGATGCTGTCCAGGCAATTTCAATCAATATCTTTCGGAGGAACTTGTTGCCGTGGGTGATTTTGTTGCTCTTGATTTTACGGTTGCTCTCGTCGTTGCGAGGTCTGAGTCCGCACCAGCCCACAAGGTTTGTGGATTTATGGAAATGGCTCATATCAGCTCCGGTCTCCGCAATTATAGCTGTAGCTGCGCGTTCCCTGACACCGGGGATGGTCTGTAGCCTTTCGTACTGGGTGGGGAAATGTTCCTTGCAAAGTGCGGTCAATGCCGATTGGCACTCTTTTATCTGACGGTCGATGATGTCAATCATCTCCTTATATTGGCGGATAAGGTCAATGTCGGCTTGATGGAAATCAGCAGTAACCGCCGCCATTACAACGTCTTTGCCATGCTTGTTGATGGTTCTGCCGTGAACGAGTTTTGCCAACTCAAACGGGTCGGTAATTCCGCTGATTATGGCGGAAATGCAGCTTTGATAGCTTTTGCCCTTTACATGAGTCACATAGTTGCTCAGCCGAAAACCGCATCGCTGCAACGCAGCATCAAGTTTATTGGTGTTATAGACCATGTCATCGTTAAGGTCGAAGATACGGCGGTTGTACTTGCGCATATCCTGCACCACGGAATCCGGCACAAAACTGCCCTTGATAAGATTTTTCAGCAGGCACTCAGCTATCCATTGTGCATCCTTCACGTCGCTCTTGCGACCCGGAAGTTGCTTGATGAAAAAAGGATTTACCAGTTTGAGCGACATGCTGTCACACAGCGCGTTCCACACCGGCACCCAATAGGTAGCCGTGCTCTCCATTGCCGCCTCGGTCACACCATGGGAAACCATATCGGCGCACATCTGACGCAGGTCGGGAGTAAGGGTTCCATACGTTTTTTGGAAAATAATGGCCTCGTCATGTCCCATAACACAAAGATAAATGCTATCTTTGTGGACGTCAAGGCCTGCCACAGTCTTTTGTCTGTCCATAGAAATGAGGTATTTAGGTTATCGCCCTCAATTTACGAAAAATGTGCCAAGAGCACGGTATCTAAAGGCAGATAAGTTGCGGCGGCCTTGACCTTTTTATTCTGCCGGTGTAAAAATCCCAAGATTTTTATGTACTTTTGCCCTATCCCTGGGCTACGTTGCCTTCGGGCTATGCCCTCAGTCAACTCCACCCAGGGATAGAACCCGGTTAGTCAACCCTCTCCAGAGAAACAGTCAACTCATATCAGTTAACATACCAAACCGAGTCAACCTTTTTCAGGAACGGACAACCGCAACAACGAGGTCGCGATTTTGTTTATCTGAGAAATTATTGTTGGGCAATGTTGGGAAAAGTGTGTGCAACCGTGGGAAATGCACGGAAAACCGAAATCTTTTCTTTTTGATGGCTTGTTTCTCTTATGAAATCCGACTCGTTTCAGGCGGAAATATGCGACATTTTCTATACTTTATGCGGCCAAGGGGTCTGAAAATTTGGAAATCGAAGACCGCATGTTGTATATTTGTCGGGCATTACGGCGAATGAAGCCCTCTTTGCGTTCAAGATATTGTTTGCAGGAACGGCAAAAGCACGACTTCAGTAAGTAGTGATGCGACGCTTATCAGACAACTTCGGAAATTAAAAAGAATATTCAAGACATTCGTCGGACACCGTCGGACTTTTCTCAATGCTCAACCTCTTATGATTGAGTAAATACACGAGATAAATCACTGAAATATAGCAATATCCGAGGTCTGTCCGAGGCAAACCAAGCGGTTACGACACGTGTTTTATATACGAAGACTGACCGAAAGTCGTGCGTTGAAATCGAGATGAATCCTCATCCGGCACATTCAAAATAATACTCTGAGGAATTGCTGCCCGATGTTTTTCTCTTGATGAAGACATTTGACTGAGAACGGTCCTCAACCAACTGACCCACGGCGGGTTAATGCCGACATTATTTCTCAATGGCACAATAGCGCTATCGGGACTGCCATGGAAGTCCTGATGCCGGAGAGAAGCCAATTCCATACCAATGCTTGAGGCAGTGGGATAGCCAAAGAGCCACTGGAATTCTTTTTATCGTAGTGAGGGGCGCGTGACCCCGTCCCATTTCAATCCTTTTCGTGGACATTCCGCAACTTATCCGACCGCCACGGCAGTCGGTACGGCTACCGTCATGTCTTTTCGGAAAATGTAACTTTCTTCTTATGGAGCTGTGGCGCATCACTCCGCCAACGCCACAGTTTCTTACACCCCGGCGGAACCCGATGATTTTTATGACAAATATCATGACTCTCATAGAGAGTGGAGTCACCGGTCTGACCCTCACTCTGACAATAGAAGACCTCAAGGCTTTCGCGACCGATATGATTGAACAAGCCAAGGCGCAGCTTCTGCCCGTAATGGTCAATGCCTCACAGGAGAGCTGCATTCCCAAGAAGGAAGTGCTGGAGATGTTCGGCGTATGCCCCACGACCCTCTGGAACTGGGAACGCACAGGCTACCTCGTACCCGTCAAGATGAAGCGCAAGATTTTCTACCGCCGTGCCGACGTTGACCGCCTTATAATCGAAAGAGGAAGACAGTGATGGACGCTAAAGAACTTGACGCGCTCTGGCAATCCTCGCAGATCCGTGTCACGATGAATTGGCAATGGCTCCGGAAGTGCTGTTCTGCAACGGCTCAGTTATCGGCACACTCGGCAACTTCTCGGCCTCCACAGGCAAAGCCAAGAGCAAGAAGACTTTCAACGTCAGTGCCATCGTAGCCGCAGCACTCACAAACGGCGAATGCCTCGGATATTCGGCAGAGTTTCCGGACGACAAGCGGACGGTGCTATACTTCGACACCGAACAAAGCCCATACCACTGTCAGAAAGTGATACGCCGAGCCATAGAACTCGCAGATTTGCCCACCGACAGACACCCCGATAACCTGTTTTTCTCGCAGTTGAGGGCTCAGGTTCCCGACACCCGTCTGGAAATCATCGACCGAGCGATAGCCACAACGCCAAACGTAGGCTTGGTAGTGATCGACGGCATCCGCGACCTGATGTTCGACATCAACAACGCCACCGAATCATCGCGACTCATCAACAAACTGATGGAATGGACCGATAACAATCAAATCCATGTCCACACGGTGCTCCATCTCAACAAGAGCGATGACAACGTGCGCGGTCATGTCGGCACGGAACTGAACAACAAGGCAGAAACCGTCCTGCAAGTCAGCAAAAGCGCGACCGATGATGAAGTGACCGAAGTGTCGGCATCCTGCATCCGTGCAATGGACTTCTCGCCATTCGCCTTCCGCATCAACGACAACGGTTTGCCGGAGATAGCCGCCGGCTACACTTCAACCGTCAGAAACCGCAGACATTCTCCTACAATGAACTGACTGACGAACAGCATCGCACGGCACTGGAAAAAGCATTCGCTAACGGAGCAATCAAAGGTTGTCAGAACTGCGAGGACAGAATCAAGGAGGCGTATGCCGCCTGCGGCTTCCCATTCGGCGACGGCAAGGTGACGAAACTGAAAACATTCCTTATGAACAAGCGGATGATTGTCAGAGAAAACGGAGCCTATGCCTACAATCCCGATTTCTACTACTGATTCCAGTTCAGTTTGGAACGGTGTGTATATAAGCGAGCCGAACCTGAACCTGCAAGTCATTCATAACCCCTATGTTCAAAATTAAAATAGATATTATGAGTAATAAAAATAATGTAGTTCCTGAAGATCAAGATGAATTCATGGAATGGATGAGGGAAACCTCACGACCGACATACGCGAAACCCGGCGAGTCGGATTCCAAGGCAAACGAAAGTAAATCTTCCGACAAACCGATGGACAACGTTGATATAGACAATATCAACATGAATATCTTAGGTCTGGAGGATGAAGTCATTCCAACGACTTCAACGACTGATGCCAACAAAGCCATTGAAACGGGCACGTCACTTTCCGATGAAGCGAAGGCAATCAAGGAAAGGATGCACGCGAAGCAAATAAAAATAGACGAGGATGAGGCCAAACGCGTAGCCGCCGAGGAAATGGTAGAACGTGAGAGCGATTCAACCTCCGCAACAAAATCCACATTATCCACTAATGTGACAATAATGACTGAGGTTGATACAGTCAATGAAGTGAGTGGTGTCAATAAGGAAGAAGAGGTGTCAACTGACAAGAAGCCGCCCCAAAAGAGGCCACCCGAATCAGTGCCAGGATGCGACGTGCCAAACTTGCAGATTTCCACGACTCCTATCTCGTAAAGACCAGCACCAAGGATGGCTCTCCGATAACTATCGCCCACGACCTCATCAAAATGGCCTATCGGATTTGTGCTCTCTCAGGCGACCACAAGGCGCGACCGACCTATCTCATCAACAATCTCCTGCGTGAGATTTTCAAGGAATTGGAGCCGGATATTTCGGAGTGGTCGAAACTTGACTGAGATTGAGACAGCTCCTAAGCACAAGCCCTAACCGATGGCGAATTTGAGAGGCCATAGCCTCTTAATCGCAACGGAAATTGACGCCCATAGGCGACAACCACCGGAATGATAATGGAGGGGGAGCGAGTTTAGGCTTTGGTAATACCAAGCCGTTTTTTGCACCTCGAAACTCCCCCTTCATTCTTTACTATAATGACTATAACTGTTTAATAACTTTAGTGATATGAATAGAAAAAAGAACCGCCGCCCCATGCCGGGGCACGACATCGAGGCTATGTATGATGTGATCAACCTGCCCAAGACAATCAAGTTTTCCCTTAACCAACTCAACAAGGCCAATGAGCGTAAGCGCAAGGCCGGCTACCGGGATTTCTCCACATTCGCCCGTGACTGCATCCTCAATACGCAGATTGTGGAGCGCATAACACCGGAGCAGATGAGGATTCTCAACGAACTTATCCGCGAGGGCAACAACCTCAACCAGATTGCCAAGGCGTGCAACAGCGGCAGATGCTTTGCTGTGGCAAACCAAGCCACGGCAGTGCTGAAAAGGCACAATGCGCTCATCGACCTGTTCTATGAAATTAAGGCCTAAAATATGTTTGCCAAGATAAGAAAAGGTAACGGTTTTGGAGGCTGTCTGGACTATATAACCCGAGTCAAGCAGGACGACAAACCGATAGAGAAGCGTGTCTGGAAAATCCTCGACAGCGATGGTGTGAGGATTGCCGATGATGAAAAAGACTGGCGAAAGAGAGCCGCTGCTGACATTGAGCGGCCAACACTGTCAAGGTCTAAAATCAAAGACCCGTGCGGACATATAGCGTTAGGATTCGCACCGGAGGATGCCCACCGCCTGACCGATGAATTCATGACTCAGGTCGCCAAAGAATACATGGAAGCGATGGGGATAAAGAACACTCCATACGTTATTGTCAGACACTCCGATGCCGACCATCCCCATTGCCACCTTATGTTCAGCCGTGTGGACTACGATGGAAAAATCATCAAGCCCGTCACGAATTGGCACCGCAACAAGCGCGTATGTTTCGACATCACCGAACGCCATGACCTGACCATTGCCGAGGACAGTCTATCCCTTGACACCTCAAAACTGCGAGGTGCGGAGAAAAGCCGTATAGAAATCCGGCAGATTGGCCACGAAGTTTTGAAAGACAAGTCCATCACCGACTGGCCGACATTTCAGAGAAAGATGAAAGAGCGGGGCGTGAATGTGAAATGCCTTTGGAAGGATCCCGATGCAAAGAAACTTGAGATTAAGACCCTCATCTATGCGAAAGACAATCATTCTTTCATCGCCTCCAAAATCGGCAAGGATTATACACCCACCGGCTTACTTATCCAATTTGAGGCAAACCTCAAAAGCAAAATGGCTCCGACCGCCAAGGCCGCCCGACGGCTCTGACACCCGCAGCTGCGCCTCAGCCCCAAGCCCGGCAATTACCCTGTCAACACCATCACTCGGAAGCCAATCGGCAGACGACACCAACATGGTACTTGGAGGAGGTCTGTCCGACGACTTCGCTCACTTTCTCAAAATGCACCCCGGCCTCAGCATCGAAGAAGCCAAGCGCAAATTCAAGGAACAGCAAAAACTCAAAGCCCAGCAGTGCCAAGGCCCCAAAATGCACCACTAACCCCAAGCCGCCGAGAGAACCCAATCCTCGGCGGCTTTTTTTGCGCTAAATATCGCCAATAATGATATGTTATGCAGCATATAGGCATTGCAATCTGCGAATTTTTTAGTAATTTTGCAGTGACCTTACGCCGTGAGACTTCGTAAGAAGCCGGAACGTGGGAGGTCATTACATAATGAAAGCGTTTATCACGCTTGATTCTTGGCTGTTTCAGAAATCTGGCAGTTTCAAAAACTTCGTCAAGAATGAGGTAACGATAGATGTCTCGGGTATGACGTGCATGCCCTTAGGAGGATTGTACCCAGTCGGTACGTCCCCTTTGGCGTATCATATATCATACGGCGTAGGCTCTACGTTACTCGTTCTACGAAGTGACGGCTATGCCAGATGCCTTGAAACAGCAGGACGAGTAACGATACGGATCCTGCGCTTTTTTTGTTAAACCAATCATACCCGTCCGAGTAGGATCTAAGGACATTTTAAATGGGATAAATGTCCTTCATCGCATTCAAAATATCTGATTACGAGCATACTGCCGAGAGAGAACAGTATCGTACTATTTGCAACTTGCTTCGTTCTAAGTATGAAGCAAGCGATGAATTATGCGTATTCATAGCAAACTACAATATATTTGATTGCGAACTCGATGGAATATTAATCAAATCAGACGCTATAATTTCTATAGAATTTAAGAATTACGGAGGCGAAATTAAAGCCGTCGAAAATGGGCCATGGACACTTGCAGATGGAACGATTATTAAAGGAGGTTCTAGAAAATCTGTATACCAACAAGCAAAGTTAAATCATGTGGCTCTCAAAAATGGCCTGAAAGAAGGACGGATTTTACCCAACAAGATGCTGAAAGATATTCCTTCTCTTGTCGTATTTTCGCAACCAATAATATTACAAAACTATCTATCAGAAAAGGTCAAAAGTTGGCTCCATGTTTGTGATTTAAATCATTTCATTGATAAAATCGAAGATATAAGTAAGTCGTAAAAATTAATTTATACTAAGCCACATGGGCAAAATTAATATAGAGTTCAGACCCGAGTCCTGCCAACGCCCTGTTGGTCGCATACATCAGGGAGTCTGTGGATGTATAATCCACAGGTCTGAGCCATTTGCCTTTGAGTATTCGCCACAAAGTCTCGGCAATATTCAGGTGTGGGCTATATGGAGGCAGGAAAAACAGGAACAGTCCCCGTTTCTCCCATATCGGTCTGAGTTCGGCAATGAGTTTTCCTCGATGGACACTTGCATTGTCAAGAACAACAAAGGTATCCCTCCTGATTTTGAAGGAAAGGCGGTCAAGAAAGTCTGCGACTTTATCGGCTGTAATGCTTTCGGAGGTCGTGAAGCCTTCATAACGGTTATTACGGTCAATCATTCCAAAAATGTTGAGCCGATATCCCGTTGGGAAGGTATATAGACATTCTCACCGGGGAACTGCCAGCCGTATGGCACATATCCTCAGTGCAGATATGGCTCTCATCACCGTAATAAAGGTCTATGAGTCCATCATTTGCCTGTCTTTCGAGTTCTTGCAGCTTCTCGGTCTTATACGCATAGAGCTGCGGCGAGGGTTGCCCCTTGGGACGTTTTCTTATACGTCTATATCTCGCGCCAATGCGGATAAAAAAGCCCTGAACGTGCTTTCGCTCGCCTCCTTTCCAGATGCTTTCTGCCACGCTTCCTTGGCTTTCATCACCCTCTGTCTGTCTTGTTCTATGGCTTTGCGGACGGCTTCCTCGTCCGAGCAATCCATTATTGGTTTGCGGCCACGGCCCGGACGTGTTTCCAATCCTGAGATACCCTCGGTCTCGAAGCGTTTCACCCAAGAGTTTACAGAGATATGGGTCATGTCCGTTTGCAATCCGATCTCCTTTGAGGTCAGACCTTGTGATTTCAACAGGACTGTTCGGCAGCGCATACGATATGCGTGGCTTTTGCCATTGCGAAAGCCATCCTCCAGTTGCAGACGTTGTTTGTCTGTCAGTTGTATAACTTTGATTTTTGCGATAGTCGTAAGTGTTTATGCTTATAACGCACAAACATACGCAAAAATTTTGATATAAACTAATTTTTAACATCTACTTAACAACCACTAATTTCTATCTTTCTAATGAACAAATACTTGATTTAATCCCAAAACTTGGGCTTTTGGATGAATTCGTAGATTCACGTTTTTCTGTTGATGTGAATATCTTGCCTTCAAGATATGATATTCCGGATTATGGAGATATTGATAAGCCTATTGAAGACATCCTTTCTCCACCCGTATCTGCACATATGACAACAGCTACTCAATTTAACAATCTTGAAAAAGAAGCTGATTCGATAAAGAATGAATATACTCAGTTTATCGATGAACTTGTCCTACCAGCGCTGGGATTGTCTACAGATTATAAATTGATGGTGGTACATTATAATAATTTTGAAACTATAATGGGTAAGACATTGCCGTTTAAATCCGAATATGTTGCCATTCTTCAGACAGAAAAAGCAGATTCATATATTAATACACTGAAACGATTGTTTAATAAGGATGTGTTGTCCCTATCATCAGGAGTAATCGTTTGGGGTGAGGGTGATTTTGAATTTAAAAGTTATCAGAACTCTGGAGAAAAAATCAGAATCAAATCATGTCACATCCCAAAAAGAAAGGAAACACCACACAGAGGTAATTCCATTGAAACAAAATTACCCTCGTGGCTTGATGACTTTATTTTCAAAAGGCTTAACGCCAAATATCAACCTTCTTTTACCAGATTTTCTTATAATCTTGATTTGAATAAGGAAGAATGTAAAGTGTATCTTGGCACATATTTTCCTAGAAGTTTTGCCGAAGGTTTTGTGACTCTGGATTCAATCTTGCATGATCCTTCAATCATATCCATATTAGAATCTAAAAAGGTGGTAAAAATCCTTGATTTCGGGTGTGGAACAGGAGGCGAACTTTTTGGTTTCTTACACGCGCTTGAGAATCATGTGGAATCAAATCTATCAATAAAAATAATAGGTATTGATGGTAACCACAATTCGCTCAGATTGCTCGAAAATATTATTAACTGCTATAATTCAAGAGAACGAAACAAAGTTGAATTTGTTGTTGCTCCATGTTTCATTGAGTCTGAATCCGATTTATCGACAATATCCAACATCATAGGCACAGATTTCGACTTCATAATAACATCAAAGGCTATAGGCGAATTTGAAAACAAAAAGCGTATTGAAGACAACGGATATGAATTCTTCGCAAAGATTTTTGCACCACTATTATGCAAAACTGGAATCATGACCATCATAGATGTTACGACTAAAAATGAGCAAAATGGTCTATTCCTGCCACAGATTATGAACATTGGTGTAAATACCTTCATATCTAACTCAAAGGGGCTTTTCAGATCGGTTGCCCCTTGCTCAGGTCAAACTTTACTTGGACCTTGTAAACATAGCTGTTTCTATAAAAAGGATGTTTATATATCTCATTCAGCAAAGGTTAAAGACCACAGCAAGTTTGCAATGCGCCTTATAACTCGAAATGAATTAAACCTTGATACAACATATGTCAGAGAGGTTTTCAACAACTCAGAATGTAAACTCTATAAATAAAAGACAATATAATGCCTGAATCTGATTTTTATATCGATTACGCGAGTTTGGATGATTTCCAACGCCAACTCATTGACAAAAAGAACAATCGTTCTATGGTTGTGACTGGAAGCGCGGGAAGTGGCAAATCACTGATTGCGTTGCATAAGGCCAAACAGTTGGCGGCATCTGGAGATAGCTATGCGATAATAGTATATACTAAAACCTTACGAAAATACTTTGAAGACGGGATGAGGTCACTCGGTCTTAGAAACGTCTCACACTATCATCTATGGCGACATAACAAACGCAAAGTGAAGTATATGATTGTTGACGAGTGCCAAGATTTCACTCGTGAACAGATTGATGAGATTCGTGAGTATGGTGAGTATTGTTTCTTCTTTGGAGATTCGGCTCAATCCATTATGGATTCAGCGCACCTACTCAATCCGTGGAGGAAACTGCACATCTCCTTGGAGTTTCCGCAGATCCTCTATATTTTAATTATCGTTTGACCAAGGCCATTGCACGTCTGGGGAACCAGTCGGTCAAGTGGAAGACCTTGAACTAAAGTGCAAGCGTGATGGAGAGAAACCAAACCTTATCCTTGCACGGAATTTTGATGAACAGCTTGACAAAATAGCGGAAATCATTAAGAACCGATCCCTCACTAATGTAGGAATATTGTTACCCTTTAATACCAACGATAAGGGGTGTATGTCTGTAGAGTACGTAAAGGACTACCTCAAGCGGAAAGGTATTACTTGTGAGTTTAAGTATAATGCCAATCAAGAGACAGAAATGGATTTGGATTTCCATTCTAACAACCCCAAGATAATGACATGGTGGTGTGCCAAAGGCCTACAATTCAAGGATGTCTTTATCCCTGGTTGCGAAATGTCCTTTTCGCCTGACAAGCGTGCCGCTCTCTACGTTGCAATGACACGTTGCAGCGAACGTCTCTATATTGGGTATTCTGGAACATTGTGTGATTTTTTTCCAAAGCCATCTTCCACTATTTACAACTCGTCCGATGATGACGATGTTATTTGAACAATATGAAGCTCTATATACCAACCTCATCTCTTAACGCCGACAGTATCCTTTCGTGTGAATGTGTTGCACCCGCTCGTGAATGTAGAAAGCGCGTTTTCGGGTATTCACACTTTGAATGCTTAGAGGAGTTGCGGCAGTTTGATTACTGCACCTTAGCATTTTCTAAGGTGCCAAGATTTAATATTTATGATGATACTCGCGTAAATTACCGTATGGTGGTTGAGATTGACCTTACTTCTCCTGATGAGAATGGGCTTTCCTTTGTGGGCATATGCGAAGATACAGATATTTTTGCTACTGCAAATCCAATCCACTTATCGCCAGCCAATACAAGACTTCTCTTTTATAAGAGAGACGAAATGGACTATGTCTATCAGAACTGTTCAGATAGCGCGAAGTGTAAACTTTTTGAATTCTTCAAATACGGATTTAGTGGGGTAAAACCGTCTGAACAAGGGGCTATCCTTGCGAATTGTGTGGATAACATCAACATTCAAAATGTTGAAGCAGCGTATTCCGAAAATGCCTACAACAAGGTGAAGGGCTTCATTTGGGGATATGCAATAGGTTGTATGCTTTCTCGGACTTCAGAAACCGCAAACCTCCTTAGAATCCAGAAAAGAATCTACGACATAATCTCATCTACAAGGAATGACGCATTTATCCCAGATGCATTGAAATCTGAATTGGTCGCTCTGGATTCAGAGTATACTAAATTCGACCCGATACAACGCCACGCTAAATTAAGGTGGAATGAATATTTGAAAACCGTCATTTCAAATCAACCTGAATTTGGCTCCGAAGTAACATCAGTTAATATTGACCAGTTGCTTAGAGACCTTGGTGTTGAGACAGCTGCAAAATCAAAAATTCCTTTCAGCGCAAAATCTTACTCTTCGGAAACCTCTCAGTTCATATTCGCTCATTGGCACTATAGGTTATGAGCAATATAATCAGGAACTTGCCACGCATACTAAGTCTGCAATCTTTCATGAAAACAAGGAACGGCTTAAACATATATCCTTCAAAGACTCTCTGGATGTTGACCGAGCTTCTTTTAATACGGTAATGCTCTCAACTGAAAATGAGGAAAGTGATTTATTCAATAAAATCCTATATCGTATTATATGGGATAATCTCATCCCATCCCTTGAAGAAATACGTATTAACCGTAAAGATGTGGCAATCAATGTTGTTAAGACATTAAAGACTATAATCGAGGATAGAGGTATCCAGTGGCAGGACTCGGAGGTACAAGCATACTTTGACCGAATGAGAAAAAATATTAGTAAGTACGAGCCGTTTGAACTTACTGATATATCTGACTCTGTTTTACAAAGTGTTGCTGCTTTTGTTCTCAAGGGTGAAGACTATGAAAGCCTAAAATCATTTCTTGAGGTCAATGCAATATGCGACTATAGATATGCACTTGCTATGTGGGGGGCTATGATTGGCTATGTGTCAATCCCTCGCTCGTTATTCGATGGATTTAATCGTTCATCAGTTGCCACTCTTTACCAACAAGTGGAAAGTGTTCTTGGAAACTCTGATTTTATACTTTCCTGCTCGGAAGTACCACAAACCGCGCCGACGCCACCACTACAGTCCGAATATCGAAAAGCCACGCAGGATATTACCTCTAACGAATCTCCGGATAGATTTCGGAGGAGAGTTATATCTTTCTTTGAATCTACGATTGTTAAAAACCAAAGGAAAGACAAGCGAGAAAGTCTGCGAGAGGGATTAATTCGTGCTTTAGATGAATTCGGAGACGATACAAATCCGATAAAATTTGTATCTTTGCTGAACGATTTCGTAGAGTATGGCTGGAAACCGACTCTAAAACCATGGCAAACTCTACGTGATTACCTCGCTCCGGATTATGTAGCTAAAACTTCCCGGGGTAGCATTTCAAGACATCGTAATGAATCTAATAGCACTCCCTATTTTCAGTCCGAACTTCCTTTAAATGCAGATTCAAAAGGTAATTCAATAGGCGTTATAGGACAGATTTGGCAAGGAATTAAGGAATTGGTATCCTCCCCTGTTGAGGAGGAAATAGTGCCGAATGCTGCTCGAATCACATTTAGCAGAAACAATATTAGAACTATTCGAGATATAGTTGCTCAGTTAAATCCAATGCTTGGTGATTTCGCGTTGACTCAAATAGAGAAAGATTTAAATTGGGTTTTTGATCCGAAATTTTCCTTAGATAAGTCTGAGAATGAGTTACTAAACTTATTTAAATCCATTCTTTTATCAGGTAAAACTGATAAGATAAGTAAGAATGGGAAAAACATGGAATGGAAAAATAGAGCATATAAGTCACTTGACATTAATTTAACAATCAACTATCTAAAAAAAGTATCTGGCAACTAGAATATTAATGTCAACAGAAAAAATATATATTACTAACGATGACGGAGCTTCTGTAGAAGCAGTTGCACCTGTCATCATTTCAGCAAGTCGCTCAACCGACATACCAGCTTTCTTTTCCAAGTGGTTCTTCAATCGTTTGGAAAAGGGATATTGTACTTGGGCAAATCCATTCAACCAACAAAAGCAATATATATCCTTTTCCAAATGCAAGGTGGTTGTGTTTTGGACCAAGAATCCGGAACCAATTATTCCGTATCTTCATATTCTTGATAAATTAGGTATTCATTACTATTTTCAAGTTACTCTTAATGACTATGTTAAGGAAGAACTTGAGCCTAATCTTCCATCCGTTGAAGCACGTGTTGAAACCTTTAAGAAATTATCCGATTTAATTGGTCCAGATAGAATAATATGGAGATTCGATCCTATACTTATATGTTCAGCTATTTCACCTCGCTCAATTTTGGCAAAAGTTTGGCATATAGGTAATCAACTTAAGGGTTATACTCGCAAGCTCGTTTTCAGTTTCGTTGATATAAAAGCCTATCGCAAGGTACAAAACAACCTGATTAAGGAAACTACTCTTTTCACAAAAGAGAATGTCGAAAATGGTGAAGGTACCGAAGAGCAAAAGAAAGAAATTGTAGACGGTCTTGTAAAACTTCGCGAAATTTGGAAACAGTGTGGCTGGGAATTAACTCTCGCGACTTGTGCTGAATCCATAGACCTTGATGCACTGGGGATAGAACATAATCGTTGCATCGATGACCGTTTAATGGAACGAGTGTTTGCTGATGACAAGGAATTGTTATATTACTTGAGAACAGGCGTGCTTCCGAAGCCAGATTTGTTCGGAGAGGTACCTGAAATACCTAAAAAACAAAAGAATCTTAAAGATAAAGGGCAAAGAAAACTATGTGGATGTATGATAAGCAAGGACATTGGCATGTATAACACCTGTCGTCACTTCTGTGTTTATTGCTATGCCAATACAAGTAAAAAAAATAGTGTTAGATAATGCTTCAAAACATTCGGATGATAGCGAAAGTATAATAAATTAAAAACGCTTTAAAGAGCTTGGGTTGGTTTAGGTCGGGTAATATATACCCGAGTTAAACCAACCTTATATATAGACCACCGAAAAGAAAAATTGACACCGAGAGAAAGACTGGCAAGAAGAAAAATTTCCACCAAGATAAAAGGCTTGGGAGAAAAAATCATCCGGAATAACACCTATATTTAACTACTCTTTCCAAAATAGAAAATGTCGGTTTATTCGTCAATGCCAGTTGGTTGGTCGTCTATGGCGTGGATGATTTCGAGTTTGAGGTCTTCGGGGTAGTCCTCGTTTGCCATGAAGCAAGTGATGATGCGCTGTAGCAGGTCTTTGTCGATGCGTCCGGCGGCTACGTGGTAGATGATGGCTTCCATGCACTGCATGAAACTGTAGGCGTGCCAGTAGTAACCGTTATGAACGAGGAACCATACTCCGATTGTCAGTGCCACACGCTTGTTGGAGTCCTCGAAATAATGACCGGTGCATAAGCCGAAGACCAGATATGTGAGTTTGTCAATGAAAGTAGGATAATACAGGTCGTTCTGAACAAAGTCGAGCACTTTTCTGATTCCACCTTCATCCTTGACACCGCTCAGACCGCCGCCACTGGCAGTAACAGTCTTCGCATAGACCACAAGAGCCTCATCGTAGTCTATGTATTTCAGTTCTTCAGTTCTCATCATCGTCGGCTTGTTTCAGGCGTTTCAGAACTTCCCGGTTGGCTTCGAGGATATTGTCGAAGTCTATTGAAGCATCACCGATGAATTTATCAAATTCATCAGGTGTCACGGCTCGAAGATACTCGACAAGATTGCCATGCCAAGCATCACGGAATGCAACGTCACGGGATGCCATTTTGGATCTTGCGTCATTGATGAATGGTTCCATCATCGGAGCGGATGCCAATTTGTCAATAATAGCCTTGACTTCTTCGATGGTCAGTTGCTTATTCCCATTATTAGAGAAGTAGTTCACAATCTCATGTGCCACACCATTCTCAAATGATGAAATGCAAAGTAAAACTTCCGCATAAAGTGTATGCCGCACATTCTCTTCGTTCTGCAAACGAAGCACCTCACGATACTCTTTGGCATTTTCCCGGAAAACAGCCTTATAAATCAAGTCGGTTATCTGCTCATACTTATATGTGGGAAGTCCGTCAACATATTTGCCGACTGCCTGAGTGAAATTCTTGCGATAGTTTTCACTCTTTATTGCGGTAGGCAGATAGTCCCGGTCGCGCCAGTTGATGTATTTGGTACCACCTCCGGCACGGCTATTGATTGTTGCGATAACAATATCAAGTATCCGCGTGCGTAATTGTTTCGCTTTTTCGCTCTCAGTGAGAAGCATACCGATGTTTAGGAATGCACGAAACGGGAAAATTCCAAGTTGCCGTGTAAACTTAGGGACATTAATGTCCCCAACAAAATGCAACTTTAATTCTTTCAGCGAATTACCCTCACTTAAAAAGTATCCATTATCACGAAGTTCGTCTCCGTGCTCTTGCACATAACGCTTAATCGTTCGTTCATCAACATCATAAAAATCAGCGACCATTTTAGTCGTGAAAAGAAGTTGTTCATGAAAACGCAGGCCATTAACATCCAAGTTTTCTTGGATGGCTTGAAGGGCATAATTGTTGTTCAGTACGTTCTGCCGCTCTATATTTGATACTGTAAGGTCGTTCATAGATTGCAAATTTACAAAATTAATTTGGATTATCAATCGTACAATCCAATATATCAGAAGATTTCGCCCTTGTTGGCGTTGACGATTGCGTCTATCTCATCGGCGATTTCGTCTGATGAGAGCTTGATGTAGTCCATGAAGGTTTTCTGCGTTTTGTGGCCGCTGACGTGCATCATCTGGACTATGGTGAATTTGTGGGAGAGGTACATGTTGGTTATGCCGCTGCGACGGGCGGTGTGAGTCGTGACACTTTGGGCGCGAGTCACCAATGCTTCTCCCTTGTCGTTCATCTCGAAGTCCATTTTGCCCTGCTTGACGTTGTTGCGCTGCTTCATCGTTAGTTTGGTTGGAATCTTTATAGCCAACGAGGTTACGGTGGCGGAGAGGTCAGTCAGGATTTCCTTGATGTAACGGTTGATGATGACATCAATCACTGACGGCAGTTTGTAATTGTACTTCTCGCAGATGGCCTGTAGATTCGGATTCATGATTGGAATCTTCACCTCGGTACGGGTCTTCTGCTGGATAAGTCGGATGATGGGCGTTCCTTTGGCTGTTGTCGTGAAACTTTCGGGTGAAATGTTAGTATAGTCACTGACACGCTGACAAGTATAGCAGCCGACAAGAAAAATATCCCGCACCTGTTCCTTTAGCCCAGTCAATGGCATCTCGTAGAGGGCTTGCTACTCAGCGGCAGTGAGATAAATTTCCACAGCCTTGTCTGACTCCTCGATTTTTCTCTTGGAGAAACACATCATCGCACGGTCATTATTGTGGTAACCGTCGGCATAGGCGTAGCCTACAATGGCACGGAACGACACTATATATTTGTTGATTGAGGTGACCATGTAGCCGTTCTTTACCAGATAGTCAGTAAATTTGGCTACGAGAGCGCGGTCAATGTCGCTCCATGTAAGGCGATGCTTCTTATCGAAGCCTCCATATAACTTCCGGAAACTGCTCCAAGCCTTGACACTCCCCGGAGTGTAAGGGGTATTGCCGTTGAGCCGTTTGCCGGATTTGATATTATTGACAAAGGCATCAAGATAATTCCAGATATTGGCACGGGCTTCATCGGCGGCCTTTTTCTCAGCAGCTTCCTGCTCGGCACGTTCACGCTCCTCTTTTTGCTGCGCTTCAATCTCCGCCTCACGTTGGCGACGCAAGATTTCCGACTTGTCGGGTTTCGCGATGGCGAGAATTTCTGATTTAATCTTTTCACGGTCGAATTCCAGCGCATCCATCTCGCGTTTCAGCATAATCTCAATTCTGCCGAGCATATCATGCAGTTTGGGATATTCCTTACGATGACGTGCGAGAGCATCCTCACTCGACACCGCCGTTTTCCACTCCTGCACACCCACACGGAGGTGAGAGGTGAATTGCACATCAATCCTACGCACCGGATCCTGCACCCTCACAAACAGGGTGGCCTTATCCTTGTCTTTGTCTTTTGCCAGAGTATAGAATCTAGAGAGAGTCTTTGCCATAATTCAAAGTGTTTTATATCCGTTTAGAACCGAAAGGAAAAGTTACCTATCCACATTCGGAAGTTACCTATGGGATGCATGGTTCGGGTTCCAAAACAGACAGTTTGATTTCCGGGTACAAAGTTAGGAAACATTTCCGAAGTTCCCTATAAAGTTCCCTATAAATTTTAAACTTTAACATATCCACGCAAATTCAATACAATACAATTACGTTGATGCACAATTTAATACATTTATTTGAGATTTAGACTAATTTATCATAGTTTACTAATAATGGTGCTGGTGGCACCACAACCTTCAGAAGAAGGACACGTTAAAAACACTGAATATCAGCGATATTCGGTGTTTTTCGCTTTTTAGGGGTAAGGCAAAACGCGGGTCAGCGGACAGAAGCGGTTGGTATTCTCCCCCCCCATGAGCATCGTGGTCAACTGTAAAGTTTCGATAGTCGGTACATGAAGAACTTGATGTCTCCGACACCGCGGAACTGCGTTCGGAACGCCTTTATTTTGGCGTTGAACGATTCTGCCGATGCGTTTGTCAACCTCTGCTCGAAGTAGTTGATGATTGTTGTGTTGTGATTCTCAAAAGTTTCAAGCACTTTGTTGAACTCGCGGTTATCGAACTTCTCGACATCGTTATACCACCTTGCCAGATTAAGCCTTGCCTCACCGGGTATGGACTTTTTGTTGAATATGTCAACCAGGTCAAGGTACAGTGCATAAGCCTTTTCCAGATCGGGAAATTTTTCAAAAAGTATCTTGGCCCTGACAGTCTGTTGTTCATTCCATTTTGACTTATGTTTGAGAATGATATGACGGCTGCGGGCCATTATCTGCGGCATGGTCTCCCCATTCTCCATAAGGCATGGCGTCCATTGCCCCAGTAAATCACGCTCTTGCCTGTTGCGGCATGCCTTACGTTTTGCCCTATGCTCTTTAATCGCTTTATTCTCTTGGTCAAGCACCTCCCAGCGGTGGCGGATACGCAGTTGATCAACCGCCTCGGACATAAGCTGCTGCACATGGAAGCGGTCGTTCACCAACTTTGCTGCAGGAAATGTCGTCCTGACAGTCAGCATCATAGCCGAAGACAAATCGGTTGTTACCGTCTTGACTTCCAGTCGTTTTTTCAATGGAATTTTCTTTAGGAGGCTACTGACCACCTCCGAGGACACCCCTTTGACCATGGCGGCAAGCGCACCTTTGCGGCCATGGGCGGCCTTGTTAGTCAGTATAGTGTAGACATCGCCATTGCTAAGGCATGTCTCGTCAAGACTCATGTCCCGACCGATGTTGTCGGGGAAGAGGACATACTCTTCGGCATGCTCCAGTTGGTCCCAACTGCGGTAGTCGCTCAACTTCTCCTTATACTGCTTGCGCAAGGTCTGTCCGTTCACCCCGTTGCGCTCTCCCAACACCTTGATGCTTACGGGGGTGTTGTCAATCTCCCTCTTTTAAAAAAAAAAGCGAACTCCTCATTGAGCTGCGTGCTGTCGTATTCCGAAAGGTCCCAGTTGTAACTGAATATCTCGCCTGTTGTCTTGTCAAGCCATTTGCGCTTGCGTACATGCAACCATGTCGCCCGTCCGCGTATCGGATAGTCCTGGATATTGTGATACTCGCCAAAGCCATATGAGATTACATTGGAATTATTCTTGTCCTCGCGCATCTGGACCTTTTTCTCATCGAGCCAGATATCAAACCGGGTATCCGTCTTCTCAAAGCGGTCTATGTCAAAATTGTCTACGATTACGGATGGCAGTATAGCTCTTAATAACTGTTCTGGTTTCATCCTGCAAAAGTACATAAAAATCCTGGGATTTTTACACCGGCAGAATAAAAAGGTCAAGGCCTCCGCAACTTATCTGCCTTTAGATACCGTGCTCTTGGCACATTTTTCGTAAATTGAGGGCGATAACCTAAATACCTCATTTCTATGGACAGACAAAAGACCGTGGCAGGCCTTGACGTCCACAAAGATAGCATTTATCTTTGTGTTATGGGACATGACGAGGCCATTATTTTCCAAAAAACGTATGGAACCCTTACTACAGACCTGCGTCAGATGTGCGCCGATATGGTTTCCCATGGTGTGACCGAGGCGGCAATGGAGAGCACGGCTACCTATTGGGTGCCGGTGTGGAACGCGCTGTGTGACAGCATGTCGCTCAAACTGGTAAATCCTTTTTTCATCAAGCAACTTCCGGGTCGCAAGAGCGACGTGAAGGATGCACAATGGATAGCTGAGTGCCTGCTGAAAAATCTTATCAAGGGCAGTTTTGTGCCGGATTCCGTGGTGCAGGATATGCGCAAGTACAACCGCCGTATCTTCGACCTTAACGATGACATGGTCTATAACACCAATAAACTTGATGCTGCGTTGCAGCGATGCGGTTTTCGGCTGAGCAACTATGTGACTCATGTAAAGGGCAAAAGCTATCAAAGCTGCATTTCCGCCATAATCAGCGGAATTACCGACCCGTTTGAGTTGGCAAAACTCATTCACGGCAGAACCATCAACAAGCATGGCAAAGACGTTGTAATGGCGGCGGTTACTGCCGATTTCCATCAAGCCGACATTGACCTTATCCGCCAATATAAGGAGATGATTGACATCATCGACCGTCAGATAAAAGAGTGCCAATCGGCATTGACCGCACTTTGCAAGGAACATTTCCCCACCCAGTACGAAAGGCTACAGACCATCCCCGGTGTCAGGGAACGCGCAGCTACAGCTATAATTGCGGAGACCGGAGCTGATATGAGCCATTTCCATAAATCCACAAACCTTGTGGGCTGGTGCGGACTCAGACCTCGCAACGACGAGAGCAACCGTAAAATCAAGAGCAACAAAATCACCCACGGCAACAAGTTCCTCCGAAAGATATTGATTGAAATTGCCTGGACAGCATCGAGAACACGCAACTGCTTCTTCTCCAACTTCTCATATGTGCAATGCACCGTCAAGCGTAAGACGAAAATGAAAGTACAGGTGGCAATCGCCCGTAAAATACTTGTTGCCGTATGGCATATGTTCTCAAACGATGAAAACTTCTTTGATGTCTATCTCAAGCGGCTTGAAAAGGAAGCCGAGGGACAGCGACTTTTTCAAGAATCCATTCAATAGATTGAATTGTCCATGGTCAACTAAGATCATTCACAATATACCTTTGCCGACAACATAAGTAACTTTGTGGTGCCGCATGAGCCCGTCTCGCAAAATTATTGCATCGGCAAGGGAGTTGGTCACCGGCATAGGTTTTCAAGCCTGAAGAGGAAATTAACAAACTTATAACGCAATCTATGGCTACGTGCTATGGATTAGGACATTATGCGCCCTTTTATTGAATGGATCTTCGAATCGCCTAATGGAAAGCAGACAGATAAGTTGGGTGACCTTTACTTTTTAGAGGAAAGTTAATCATTTTACAGTTGACTACGATGCTCATGGGGGAGGATACCAACCGCTCCTGTCCGCTGACCCCAAAACGCTCAATCCACACCAATCCAGCAGGGTAGCAAACGAGATTTGGTGGAGCAAGATTGAAATCCACACCACCCCACGACTTGCTAACTGCTTGTAATCACGCTTTTTACAACATTCTGCCCAAATTCTTAAAAGGATCCTCTGTGAAGAGATAATCAACAGAACTTTGACAAGGCGGAGCCACTCTGAAAAATTATTTTGAAAAAATTTCTCCCGGCGGTGGTGTAGAAATCGGTGGAGCGGAAATATCCACTGAACAACCTCCACCAAAACAGCGTTTAGATACTATGTTTCAACGAGTTATTTATCAAAAGCTATATCAGTTTTGCTCCCACCGTGTCGCAAACCTTTAACACAAGAATTTGGCAATGAGAAGCAAAACCAATTTCCGTGTGTCTTTTTTCCTTAAAAAGACCAAGCTACTCAAGAGCGGCGAAGCCTCTGTGAGTATGCGTATCACTGTGGATGGACAGCGCGTAGAAAATAATATCCGCAAAAGTATCCTTCCCAATTTGTGGGACCAGTCAAAGGAACGTACGAAAGGCACGAGCAAGACTGCCATCGACCTCAACCGTTTCATTGAGGAAGCCCGCATCAAGATCCACCAGATAATTACCGAACTCCAGCAGAACGGCGAGGAAATCACTCCCGTAGTCGTTCAGCAGCGTTTCTACGGCATCGGGCAAGTCCGCAAACAGGAGCGGACAATCCTTCAGGTCATTCAGGAACACAACGAGGAGGCGGAGAAACTAATCGGCAAGGACTTTGTGAAGATTACCGTCAGACGCTACGAGTCGATGAAGCGTTACCTTTGCGAGATGATAAAGGAGAAATACGATGTTCCCGACCTGCCCCTGTCGGATTTTACCGGCGAGGTAATCCGTGCCTACGAGGTTTATCTCAAAACTGAGAAAGACCTCTGCCAGAACACGCTTATCCGCTATATGAAGGCGTTGAAGAAAATCACGAACCGCTGCATCGCCAACGACTGGATACACAAAGATCCGTTTGCCGGAATTAAATTCCGTGAGGAACCCACCGACCCGGAATTTCTCACGATTGAAGAAGTCAACCGCATCTATGAATGTGAACCGGGCAGCCGTCGGCTGGAGGTTGTCAGGGATATGTTCCTTATGTCGGCGTTCACAGGACTTGCCTTCACTGATGTTTCCCAGCTTACCGAGGAACATATCGTGACAGACAACGAGGGCAACAAGTGGATACGAAAGCCGCGTCAGAAAACACGTCAGATGAGCAATATTCCCCTGCTGGATATTCCTCTTGAAATAATAGAGAAATATCGCGGCGACAAGAAGGCGGCGAAGAAAGGTGTATTGCTCCCTATTCCGAGCAATCAGGTGATGAACCGCTATCTGAAGGAGATAGCCACAATATGCAAGATTGACAAATATCTTACCACCCATGTGGCGCGACACACATACGCCACCGTCTGCCTTTCGCAAGGCGTGAGTTTGAAAAACGTGTCGAAGATGCTCGGACACGCCAGCGTTAAAATGACCGAGCGTTATGCCAGAGTGCTTGACTCCTCAATCCTGCGTGATATGAACAACATCAGGGACACGATGAACCTCGGCAAACCGAAAAAGCAGGAGGTCAAGGAAGAATCAGACAAGGAAGCGATCTGAGCAGTTCGCATTAAAAGATAAAGGAGATGATATTTCCCACACGGGGTATCATCTCCTTTAATTGTTTCATACCGTTTGAAAGCGGAGATAGGTGTGGCGGTCAGGGGTTGGTGGCGTTATGCCGTCAAAAAGCATAGGGCGATGCCTTATGCCATTTGACCGCACCACGCCTATGGCTCCGACTAAACACCGGGTATCTCCTGCGCCTTGTGGTGAAGCATCGGGGACGCTGCTTTCCAACACAAGACTTTCAGGCTATACCCCGTGTTCTTGACGCCTCCGCTTGGTATGGACTTTTGACCGCTACACCACTCTCCGCTTGTTGTTGCAATCCACGGGCATAGACAATGATGTGAAATCATAGACTATGCCTGACCGGGATTGGACTGTACCATTAGTTTTACAATCATTCTTTTTCAGAGGGTTCAGAACCATCGGCAACACTGACGATTGCCGGGCCCATATGTTGTTTCGGGCTGTCATATCGGGGATACCGTTTTCAATCATAGCATCACAATAACAGATGGGCAAAGTATAAGTAGCTCGCCTGATTAAACGTATGGCTAAGGAATGTTCATTCAGTCATGGAAAAATCTCCACGCTCCTGCGGAGGTAGTATTTGTTCCTGCCTGCCTGAACATTCCTTTTTTGTCGCCATACGTCATTGAGGCGTCGAGCAACTCATACAGCCACACCGTCATTGGACGCATGGTTAAAAAAAAAGTACCCACCGATATGACAGCTACAAAACAACATAGAAATTTAGGTCGAAGCGCAGCTCACCAAACCTCCCATCAATACCGCATAATCAAAGGGTTGGCGAAAGTGGTTGGTTGCATAATCGGCTTAATCGTGGCTCTGATAATGTGGGTTGTAGTCCGACCGATACTCCGAGGTGTGGGGTGGCTAATCTCCATACTGACGATGTTAGCGATAATCTATTGGTTAATGACACTCTAAAATATTACGACTATGGCAAAGACAATGAAATCAAACGACACTGCAATCGCAGTAATGCAGCAGATGTTGCAGGAGCGTTGCATCGCTGAACCGATGTTCGCAATCAAAATGGCTAATCCCTCAAAGTCTATGGAGGGCGCAATCAACTACCTATGCTCCCAAATCCAAAAGAGCGGTCTATGCGTGGTTGACAACGATACCGTGATGAACCTTCTGGTACATTACTTTGACGAGAACGAGATTGAGGAAGGCTCAAAGGTCAACTGCAACATAGTTGTCAGCAAGCCGGAACTCTCCGAGGAAGATAAAGCCAACCTCAAAGAGAAGGCAATGGAGCAGTACAAGGAAGAACAGCTCCGAGAACTCCGCAGACAGAGCCAACCGAAAGCGACCGCACCCAAGCACACCGCCACCGCCCCGAAAGCAGGTGCAGAAATCAATGTTCAACCAAGTCTTTTTGACCTCTAAAACTTACGGATATGTTAGCAAGAACTAAAAATCAGAAGAATATAATGTCAGCGGGAGGGTATCTTCGCCCTCTCACTGCCAAGCAGAAAGAATGGGCTTTCCGCAACAGCGTTGAACATTTCGCCTATCGTCACCCAAAATCCCACAAATGCACCTGTATGGACTGCGGTCATCAGTGGAAATCAGACGATACTGCCGAGCGTTGCACTTGCCCCAACTGCAAAGCCGACCTCAAAATGGTTGATACCTTAGACCGCACCAACAAGCAGAAATCTTACTTCAACGTGCTGACTACTTGCAAGGGGTATCAAGTCCTACGTATCTTCTTCATCATTGTGAAGCTCCGAAAGGGGTTGAAAGCCGCCCCGGCTTTGTAGAGGTGGGTCAGTATTGGATTAACGGCGAGGGCAAATGCGAGGTACGGGCAATCCAGCGGACTATCGGCTACTATCTTGACTCTTTTGCCTTTGGCTCTCCTATGGAGATACGCCGTGACAATGATGTTTACCGCCATTTGGCAGACCAGTGGCTATATCCCCATTATTCCGTAATTCCGGAACTCAAACGCAACGGATTTAAGGGAGAGTGCCACAATATCAATCCCGTGAAACTTATGGTATCGGTATTGACCAACCCAATGACCGAAACCTTGATGAAATCGGGCGATTATGAAGCCGTGCGTTACAGCCTTGAACGCTCCTCGGATTGGGGCAAGTTTTGGGGCAGTTACAAAGTAGCCAACCGCCACGGATACAAGATTGAGAACATCAGCCTATGGTGCGACTATCTTTCAATGCTTGATCGCTTAGGCAAGGATATTCACTCGCCGTCACTGATAATGCCGAAAGACTTGAAAGCGGAACACGACAAGTATGTTGAGAAACTCAACCGACAGCGTGCAAAGGAACGTATGGAAGCCGACCGCAAAAGAGCAGCCGAGGACAATGCCAAATTCCAAGAACTGAAATCACGCTATTTTGGATTGGCTATGACTGACGGAGAACTTGAAATCCACACCCTTGACACTATTGACGACTATTATATGGTCGGCGAAAGTCAGCATATATGCGTGGCGACTGCAAGATACTACCTCAAATCCGATAGTCTTGTTTTCGTTGCCTACATCGCAGACAAGCAGGTGGCAACAGTGGAAATTTCTTTGGAGGACTTTCACATTATCCAATGCCGAGCCTTTGCAAACAAGGTTTGTAAGTATCAAGACCGCATCGCCAAAATCATCAGCGACAACACCAAGATGATAGCGGAGAGAAAGAGAGCCTAAATGTTTAATCAGACCTGCGTCAGCAATGGCGCAGGTCACAAAACCCCACAAGAAATGAACGTGATAATTGAAAGTCTGATTTTTGACTTTGACGATAAGATAAGAGCGGTTGTGCTTGACCTCATAAACCGCATATTGCTGACACGCAATGAAACCGAACTTAAGGAAACCGTCGCCGTATGCGCCGAGCGTACCGACCTCAACAAGTTTTTTCCTATATGGCTACGGCAAACACCACTTTTGGGTAAAGCAACGCCTTGTCAGCGACCCTGCAAAGACATTCGACCAACGAATGATGATTGTAAATTTCTAAAACACTAATGAATATGGCAACGAAAATGACCGCCAACGGAGTGAGTACGACCACCGCTCCCGGCGCTGAACAATACGAAACGTTCTACTCTGCCCATCGTGGCAAACGGATAAGCCGTGTCATGTACGACTACCGAGATACCGACAACGAGCTGTTCTCTTGTGTCGCTCCCACACTCGTAGAGTGCCGACACAAGCGTGATGAATGGCTTAACAATAAACAAAACACTAAAAAATAAACACTATGGACAATCAGATAGCAGCAACCATACTCCACCAAATCGGAGGCAAGCGGTTTGTGGTTATGACCGGAAGCCACGACTTCATCAACCTCGGCAACGGATTGAGAATGAGCCTTAGCCGTAACAAGACATCGGCTAATCGCCTTGAAATCATCTATGACGCAGGCGCAGACCTTTACAATATGCGGTTCTACCGTCTATCGTTCAGCCGAAAGACTTTTGAGGTCAAAATCAAGGACATCAAGACCTACGAAGGTGTCTATTGCGATATGCTTGAGGACATCTTTTCAGATGTAACCGGTATGCACCTTTATATGTAAAGATATTATTTGCCAAATCGTAATATGACAAGTGGCGCGACCCTGTGATAGAGTTGCGCCACTGATTTTGTTAAAAATTTCGGCCGCCGAAGGCGGCGTTTCGGCTGCATATTAATCACCGCACATACAGTGCGGCGAACTCAGTCAGCCTGCGTTGGTGGAGTTGCTTATGGAATTTGCCTTTGTAGCGGCAGTGGGCGGTGTATTCCTTGAAGATGTTTCGGTCACCACGGCGGAGTTTTTTTCAGAATTGATGATTTGTTGACAACTCCGGGCCCGCAGTTGTAGGCTAACGCACCTAACAGCACACTGTCTTTGCCGTATTTGGAGTATAGGGCGCAGAATTTGCGGAGGTCTTTGCGCAGTAGTGCGTCAGCCTGTGCCTCTGTCAGTTGGCAGCCTCGGCGATATGGCTCTCCCGGCTGGACACAATGACCGTATCCAACATAGGGCCAGTGTTTCGGGTGGTGCATTGTTTCAAATTTCTTGATTATCATACTGCCCGCTCAAATAACGGCAACTCCATAATGTTGCGCTTTTGCGCGTGGGCGGGCGTTGCTGCCGCAAGGGTCAGCAACGCCACGAAGAAGAACAGCAGTTTTTTCATCGGCTGATCGGGGTTAATGTTCCGGGATTGATGGAGTCACGACCAGACTGCCTGTGCTACCACTGTCATCTTCATCTTTGGTGTTGAACTCGAATGTCTGTTCCCACGGAGTTGAGCCGAAGTTATCTTCAACCACTACAAGGAATTTGTGAGCATCTGAAGACTGGGCGTGTAGTTCAGGCGGAATGTCTTGCTTTCGAGTAAACACGGTCGTTGTTAACCAACACCGGGCCATCAACAAGTTTGAGCGTGCCTTCGCCGTCATATTGGAAATAGCGGATTGTGTAGAGGGTGTTGGTGTAAGTTTCCTTCCGGCTTGATCTCAAAGCGTAGCTCCACGGTCTGCCCTTGACTATCTTTTCGGCAAAGGGCATTACCTCCACCGTGAAGGGGTAAGACTGTTGCACATCGAGGTCGTCAGAGCAGGACGAGAGAGTGAACACGAGGGCAAATAGTACAGCCCAGAACCCGAAGAACCGGGCAGGAGTGAGGCGCATTGCGCCAATCTAGTGAGAATTGTAGTCATAATTTTTCAGAGTTTAATTTTGATTTTGTTGATTTGGATTTTTTCGGATGAGCATATTAAATAATCGTTGAGATCCTTGTGATTGGGATAGAGTGAGGATTTATCCTCCACCTTGTCGCCAAACTCGCGTTGGAGTCTGGCGAGAGCCGCACGTCCTGCCACATCGTTGTCGAGATAGGACAGCACCAGCGGATATGTTGCAGATAAGGTATTGCCTTGTTGAGATTTGACACGGAATTGAGAACCACGCTGTCATTGCCGTCATTATAGCCAAGTCTTTCCGCTGAAAGAAAGTCTATAAAGCCTTCAAACACGTTGCACCGTGGGTTGCCGTTGGCGATATGCGTGATGTTTTTCGGCGGATATGCTCCCTTGAAAAACGGGTTGCGCAACTCATATCCGTGGGCATTGTTCTCAAAACCGATGGCATAGTACCTTTGCCATGAAGCGTGTAGTCAACCTGCACGCAATAGCGTTGGGCGATGTCACGGGGTATGCCACGGTCAGCGAGGTAGTTCAGCAGTATCGGCGACTCCAGACGTGATATTTCGACATTCTCAAATGTCGGTTGCTCAACGAATGGCACGGGCTTGTAAGGCTTCTCAACAGGCAACTGCATCTTTTGGCGATGAACTCCGCCCGTCTGATGAAAGTCTGTTTCGCCTGTCAACTCTCCGCAAGATTGAAGATGTCGCCACCTGCCCGCTCCGAAGTCGAACCATAGATTTTTGCGCGGATTGACATGGAACGACGGCTTACGCTCATTGCGGTATGGAGAGTAGAACCACAGTCCTTTGCTGTCGCGTCCTGTCGGCTGATAGCCGAGGTGGTTGAGAAAATCCACCAACGGGATTTGTCGGATAGCGTCGATGTTCATAGGCGCATACCACGTTTGCGTTGCGGTCGTTCCTGTTTTCTTTCCGGATCGTTTGCGTGACATCATACATCTTCACATCACGCACCTTTTTCATTTCTGAGGCGATGAACAGGTTTAGTTCTGACTTATTGGCACTGCCGATAATCTCATAGCGAGGTCGTATATGCCGCCATACATTTTTTCGGGTTGAGCTTTATCGTACCAGCCGTTGGCTTCGGTATCCACAACGATATTGCCATTTGCCGAATATGGCGATTCGTATGTCAGAAGATTGTTGTTCCGGTTTATCGGCTCAAAGCCCATAGCCTTCATAAAATCTTCAAGAGGAAGATTTTTTATGTCGAGGTCAATTACTGTCATTCCCATAGGCTCATTCGATTATGAATTTGACACCGACACCATACTGGGTATGGAAATGGCCGGTGGAGTTGCCGAACACAAACCGCTCCTTAACATTGGCTGTCAAGGCTATTTTATCGGATAGGTAAAAGTCTGCCTGAACGGTCAGTGCGCCACCATATATGAAGGCATCGCCGTTGTGGAGCGTGGATCCGTCGGACAATACCGACTTTCCCCAGTTTACCGTTTCATAGCCACCGAGGGCCGACACACCACCGTAGAGGTGAAAAGTCTGCGAGTAGTCGCTCAACAGGTGGAGATAGTAGCCGACCTCGCCTGTGAATTCCGCCAAAGGGATACGCCCTTTCTCGGCGTATGGCTTGTAAGTCTGGAGATACTCGCCACCGAAAGTCCATGTGTTGGCATTGCCCTTGAACACGGAGTAATATACTCCGAAAGAATAGCCGCAGTTGCGGGAGTTGCCGGTATAAAAGCCGTCAGCCATATTTGCCTTTACTTCCACGGCAGACATTCCGGGGAGGCATCGCTGGGCCATTGCCTGCCCCGTGAAAAGGGCAAGCATGGCAGCGAAAAGAATCATCGCTTTTTTCATCGTTTACTGTATGCTTAATTCGTCAATTACGTTGGCTCTCACAATATCCTCGTTCTCCACCACGAAAGACTGATGGCGGCCGCCTTCCTTTTCGGCGACCTCGATAACGAGCTGTTTGTCGTCGGGGATAGTGAATTTCTCCAAGCGAACACGGTTCGTTCCGATGATTTGCCGTGTACGACCGTCACATAGTTCTGGGCGCGGAGCGGTTCAAGCACCTGTTCCTGCATGGCTGTCCGTTTGATAACTTTCTTGTCCACAATCTTGAACGAGATGTAGTCAATATCGAAAGCGATATTTGAGGTATTCTTCAGTTCTGTGTGGAAATAGAGCAACCCATTGTTGGTGTAGATTGATTTGAGAAGGAACTGGACACCGAAACGCTTGCTGCCGATGTGCTTAATCTCGCGCTTGTTCTGCTTGTAGATAGATTTCATAATCAGCTTTACAAGCATCGGCGACTCCTGACCGAGTTTTTCCAGATAGATCTCCTGCGCGTTGTTGGGGCGGTTCACTGCCTCGCCGTCATGGAGAAAGTCTGTCATCTCGATGTTGAGCAACAACGGCTCTTTGGCGAATTTCACGTTAAAGGAATAGTAGCTGCCATCTTCGGTTATTACCGACAGATTTGTTTCAGTCTTGAACGACTTGAAAGCCGATTTGACACGCAGCACGTTTTTCGCACCGTCGGCAAGTCCGGCGACAAGGTTCTCATTGCCGAGGTCAACATAGACGACCTCAGAGGGGAAGATGATGTGCGTGGTTTTCTCATACGCAACTTCCAGTGCGTGAGGCGGAATCATTCGGTCAAAGCCGACTTTGCGGGTAAGACCGTCAAACTTGTCGCCGTCGGTGTAGTTTGCTCCGTACACGTTCATGTCATGTTCGGCTACCGTTTCCGTGTCAGACGACACGTTGTTATCGTGTTTTTCTTTGACAAGTCAAAGCGACAAGTCGATGAGGCTGTCTTGCCTTTGGCAAAAGCCGGGGTTGCCATTGTGATAATGGCGATGAGAGAAGCTAAAAATAATTTGAAATTCATTGGATTGTGGATTATGGATTATGTGGTGAGTAAAAAATCATAAATCTTCCGGCTGGTGGAGCATCACGCGGTATCCGGCTTTGAGGTGTACTTTGACGGTTCGCATCTTCTTTGTGAGGTATTGTGACACACCGTTTATCAGTCCGCGCCCGACATCAGATGCTATCTGCGCCCCGGTATTGGTGGAGATGTTGATTGAACTGCCCATAGTGCTGCCCATATTGGCTCCTATCTCGTGCAGGGCGTCACTCTCCATTGACTGAGGGATATTGATACCCTCCTGACCGTCGGAGTCATAGACCTGCAACTCCACCTCAAATATTGAGCCGTCGCACTCTATTGATGTTATCTCAATTTCAAGGCGTTCTCCCTGAACACGACCGCTACCTGTTATCGTGGTATTGCGTGGGATAAGGCGGTTGCCAATCCACATCGGCTCAGTGGTGCGGAGCTTCACACTCTCGCCGTCAATCACACTCTGATTTCCGGCCACGACTGCGGCGATGGTGTTCCGGGTAGTTACCGATTTTGTGCCGACGGAAGTGTTGAACGAGCGGTCGGAAGATGATCGAGCGATGAAACGACATTGCGGCTGACTTGCGCCACGGGCTGGACATTGCGTTTACCTTTTTCATCGTCCTGCTGTTGCGGTGCTTGGTAATTGCCTCCGTTGCCATTGCCCATGTATTGGGCGGCGAGCTGGTATGAGCGTTCAAGCATCTCCATCTGATCCGGCTGCTGCGGTTGCTGTGCCATAGCGTTCTGCGCTTCAAGTTCATCAATCCGCGCCTGCAACTCCGCCACTTGGGAGGCTTCGGTATTCTCCGGGATAAAGAAATCATCAAGTGAAGCCTGAACTTCCTGATAAGTCTGAGCTGAGGTTTCTATTGCTGAGGATTGAACAACCGTATCCGGCGACTGGGAAGAAAGAGTGTCAAGATTGGCGATAGCTACCTGCCGCTGTTCTTTCTCTTTTGCCACCTCTGCCGCTGCATATTCCTCGGCTTTCGATTTGATGCCGTCGTTCTCGCCGTCGGGTATCTCGGTATTGAAGGCGTTTCCGGTTTTGGGTTCATCACCTTTCAGGCCTGAATAGAGCAGCCATAGGATGACAATTCCGCTGAGTATCGCCGCCGGCATGACGATGACGTACTTCATCATCTTCTGCCGTTCAGCCTGTGACTTCGGCTGAAAGAATCCGTTAATCTTCGCTTTCCATTCCTGCATTGTCATAGGCGGACGGGGTTAAAGGTTGGACATCATTATTTGTGGCGGGTAATTCCAGTGAGCGGATATGCTCCACTTCAACCGCTTGCCGGGAGTGCCCCAGCCCGATACGGTAACAAGCGTGACCGAACACGAAGAAAGCGACAAGGACAAAGACCGACAACATAACGGTCACGACCGTCAGCCTTTGGTTGTGCGGAAGGTTGTCGCACGCCTTCCTCAGTTTTGCCGAGAGCTTGCCCTTGGGGTTGCGCCACACCGTATCATATACAGTGCCTCTCGCGGCGCGTAAGTTGGTCAGTAAACTCATCGTTTGGTTGTGATTATATCCTTGTTCTCAATAATTGTGAAGCCCTCTATGATGAAGCCGTTGGGGTTGTCGTCGGAACGTGACACGTTGGAAAGACGGCATCTGGTAAGCAACGATCTTTCGGTCACGTTGCTCTCGCGGATAATCATCTGCCGGGCATAAGTGGTTGCCGAATACGGGTAGGTGTTGAAATCGCACACCACGCTGTCAACCTGCACCACCTGATTGATATTCCCCGCGATTATGCGGTTGTAGTAACCTTTTTCTGAAAAGTCGGTGTAGTAGTTGTAAGCTGACTTGTCGCTGAGTATCAGCGCACGGTTGATGTTGTGCTCAATCGCCGACTTGTCGGGCGAAAGGTTGAAGAACAGTTCATGGAAGCGTCGGACGTGTTCGCGGGCTTCGGCGGGTCGGTTCTGCTTCATATCCTGCGACAAGGCAAGCATAAGCGACTTGCCGTTGTCAAGGACATAGATTTTTTTCTCGCTGCTTCTCGGCGAAATTGAAAACCGAAATCAGAGCCACCGACACCACCACGGCACACATCGCCACGAATATTATCCCGAACAGACGTATCTGACGGAATGATGACTCTATATTTCTAAGTGATTTGAACTCCATTTAATTGTGGTTAGAATACTGTTTGAAAATTATTTGAGCAATTTTCCGGCTCGACCTGCCACATTTCCGGCTACTGCACCTCCGACACTGGCTGCTCCTGAGCCTACCTGCATTGCGGTGTTGTTGACAGCACGGTTGTAGTTTCCTGCGCCTCCGGCTTGGATAATCCAGCCCGCTACCGTCGGGATTGTGAAATATCCTATAATGCCGATAATCATAAAGACGGTATAAGCTGTGTTTGAGCCATCTAAGTCGATATTTGGGTTGTTTGTCAACTCCGAAATGTCGTTCTGGAGCATCAAAACCTGTATCTTGGCGAGTATGGTGCTGAACAGGTCTGCGACCGGAAGCCATAGATATGTCTGGATATATCGGCAGATCCATTGTGTCAGCGTTGACTGAAAACCGTCCCACACTGAGAGGGCAAAAGCAATCGGGCCGAGAATGGCGAGAACTATTAGAAAGAAAGTCCTTATCGTGTCGATTGTCAGCGAAGCCGCCTGAAAGAGCATCTCCAACAATTCACGGAAGAAATTCTGGATAGCCTTCTTGACCTTATACATTCCACGCTCGATATACATTCCGGCGGCTGTGCCTATCTCGGTCACACCCAATTCATCAATCTGCCTGTCAAACTCGGCATCATCGACAAGGTACGCCGTGGATGGGTCATTCATCATCGCTTCATGCTCCAACCTGTCTTTTTCCTCGCGGTACTTCTTCATGTCGAGGGTCTGGCCCTCCAACATTGAAGCCGTGCCCTGAACAATCGGCGACATCACATTATTGATAGTGCCCAAAACAACAGTCGGGAAAAACATGATACAGAAGCCTATCACGAAAGGACGGAGCAACGGGAACACATCAATCGGTTCGGCTCTTGCCAGTGACTGCCATATACGGTAGGCGACATAGAACAGCGCACCGAGTCCGGCAATACCTTGTGCCACTCCCGCCATGTCGCCACACAAGGGCATCATCTCATCGTAGAGTGAGCGGAGTATGGAGTGGAGATTTGAAAAATCTATCGCGCAAAGCATAACTTACCAGTATTTTTCTGAGCCGTCACCATAGAGAGCCACTACACGTTCTGTATCTGCTTTCTTTTTGGCGCGGAGATATGACACGCTGATATTCTTGTTGGTGTAGTATGCCGTGAGGTTCTTCAACCGCTTCATCTCCTTGTAGCAATCATCGACTACATCCATACGATCCTTGTCGGTCATGGAGAGTGTAGTGATGTTCACTACCTGCTTCAAGTCGCTCAGGACACCGTTGGCATCTTCGAGTATCCTTGTGTAGCCGGAGGCGATGGCCGACAGTTCCGCAGATGTGAAATTGGGGTCAGTGAGCATCTTCTGGAAATTGTTGACATAATAACCTGAGATATTGCCGAGCATCAGTATTGTTTGCTGCACCTTTCGGGCATCGCGGACGAGGTTGTTGACCGACTGGAGAGCGTCGTAATATTTCTTCGCCTGCTGGTAAATTTTCACCGTTTCCTGAAAATTTTTGACCATGTGCGTGGCCGTCTGCGACTCCTGAACAAGTGATTTGGAGTTGTTTACGATGCTCTGTGCGATGTTGGACGGATCAATTACCGTCCATTGGGCGGAAGCCCTGCCAGTGCCGATCATAAGGCACAAGGCAATTATGGGGATAAGAAATTTGAGTTGCTTCATTTGAAATTTGGTTTGTGAATTAGCGGATTTTACGAGCCATGCCCGTAATGATTGAAATTACCACAGCAAGGAGGCCCACGACCAGAGCTAAAATACCTGCCACGATTTTGGCTAACACGGATATTACTTTCATACATCACTTCTCCCTTCTTTCGTTGGCTAACTGTTTGATGGCGGCCTCGATGTTGCCAACAAGCTGGGCAGCGCGGTTGAGCACCTGAATCTTCTCCGTTTCCTCGGTTGTGTAGCAGAGGTATTCCTCCGGCGATACCTCGGTGGCATAGACGGCGGACTGTGTTCCGCCCAGTCCGATCCAGACTTCTTTATAAAGTCGGTTGGGATTGTTCGCCATATTGATACTGAGTATCTGCGCTTTCTCCTTGTCGGTCAAACCGAGCAGCTCCTGTATCTGGTCAAAGCGGTTCATGTACTTGCGCTGGTCGAGCAGTATCTTACAGTCGGAGTTGTTGATGATTGTTTCCTTGACAATCGGCGACGAAATTATGTCGTCAACCTCCTGCGTCACAACCACTGCCTCGCCGAAATACTTTCGGACAGTCTTGAACATATAGCGCATATACTCAGCCATGTTAGCCGTTGACAACGCTTTCCACGCTTCCTCGCAGATTAGCATCTTGCGGACACCTTTCAACCGGCGCATCTTGTTGATGAAGGCTTCCATTATGATGAATTGTCACAATGGGGAAAAGTTCCTTGTTATCCTTCACGGCATCAATCTCGAATACCACAAAACGCTTGTTGAGCAGGTCGATGTTCTCTTTTGAGTTGAGCAGAAAGTCAAATCTTCCACCATGATAGTATTGCCGTAGAGTTGTCAGGAAATTGTCAATGTCGAAATCCTGTTTGTAGATGGGTATCGGACGGTTCGCCATTTCCGCACGGTAATCATCACGCATGAACTCGTAGAAAGGAGTTGAAGCAGGGAACAATGTTTTTATCCTTAGCCATTTTTTTCGAGGAACATTGACAACGCCGAGCCTAACTCACCGCTTTCGGTCTTGCTTATGCGGTCGTCCTCCGACTTCCACAGCGTCAGCAAACAGTGTCTTGATGCTGTCCTTTTTCTCCACATCGAACACACCGTCATCAGTGAAAAACGGATTGAATGAAATCGGCTTTTCCTCGGTATAGGTGTAATAAATACCGTCCTCGCCGTGGGTTCGGTTGTGAATCAGGTTGCACAGTCCTTCGTATGAATTGCCGGTGTCAATCAGCAGCACATGGGTTCCTTGCTCGTAGTATTGGCGCACCAAGTGGTTAGTGAAGAACGACTTTCCGCTACCCGACGGGCCAAGTATGAACTTGTTTCGGTTGGTGGTAATGCCACGCTTCATCGGCTCATCGGAAATATCCAAGTGGACGGGCTTACCCGTAAGACGGTCAACCATCTTTATGCCGAATGGGGAAGGACTACGGTAATTGGTTTCGGCAGTGAAAAAGCACACGGCAGGCTCGATGAAGGTATAAAACTTTCCTCGGCAGGAAAATCAGCCTCGTTGCCGGGCATCGCCGCCCAGAACAGAGTCGGGCAGTCGATGGTGTTGTGGCGCGGCACAGCCCATTGTCGGCGAGCTGGCCGCCGACATCATTCTTTATCCGCCGGAGTTCCTCGGCATCATCGCTCCACGCCATGATATTGCAGTGGCAGCGCACAGAGGTCAGGCTGTAAGAATGTGCCTCATTGAGATAGCGGTCAATCCACTCCTTGTTGATAGCGTTACTACGGCTGTATTTGGAAGTGAGTTCATATTTCGTGCCGTTTTTTCAAACCGGGCAAGGTTCTCATCGTGGTCATCAATCAGCACATACTGGTTGTAGATATGATTGCACGGCAACAGCAATCCGACGGGAGAGGCAAAACTCAGTCGGAATCGGTCTATCCGTAACGCTCATATCGGTTGTCAGTACTGACTTTGCCGGGCAGGTCGTCGGTGTCGGAAGCGTATGCAGGCATAGCATCTTGTCGCCGATGCGCATTCCTTTGCCGACAGGTCAATATCTTCAAGGCAGTTTACATCGCCCATAGAGAGCGACATACCTTTCGATATGCCGGAGGTCGTTTCAGTGCCGACAATCTCATCGTCGGACAATCGGCGCAGCTTGATGTAGCCGGTGTCGTTGATTATGCGCTCGAACTGCTCGACGCTCCATGAACTTGACAACCATCTCGTGATTGAGTTCCTTCGGAGTGATACGTCCGGCATAGGTTGAGAAATTTGCTCTGCTGGCGCATACGCTCCTTTGTTGTCTTTGTCAGGAACAGCACCTGTGAGCCAGATATGGACGCTCATTGAAATGGCGTTCAAACGACCTGTCTAAAAATGAAAGGTCATCTTTTTGCAATTCCGGCTTATAGTTCTCAGCCATGAACAGTCCTGCTTATGCACCACGGAGAAGTGCGGCAGCACCTTTATCGCCTTGCACCAAGCGGCGTGCATGCTCGTACTCCTGACTGTGACCGTGAACAGTTCCGGGAGGCCCACTCAAAGGCCACGGTAATGTCCGCGTCCTTTGAGATGATGCAACCGTGTTCTACCGCCAACAGGGGCAGCTTGCTTTCGAGGGTCGTTGCTTTAAGGTGTTTCATTTGTCTTGTTTGTATTAAGACGTGTCAGACGAAGGCGGTTGATGATATAGCGTGGGGTACTTTACCGATGTCAGTTTCATAAGTCCGTACTGACCGTATTTGCCATTGAGGTGGAATGTGTACCAGACAAGAATTGACGCGCTGACAGCACCGAAAGAGATGCAGACCATTGCGGCAGACCGCACATATACATCACCACGAAGATTATGAAATCGGCTATCAGACCCGGCGAAAATAAACAGGTATTGCGCTTTCAGTCCCTTGTATTCAACAGTCCTGCCTATCCCCTTATTGATATTGTACTCCATTCTCTTAGAGGAAGAATGAACGCAGGATAGTCGCGGCGACAATCAGGAAGATACACGCTCCGAACCACGACGCGGCGGTCTTGCTGGTATCGGGATCGCCTGACGAGAACTTGCCATAAACCTTGACACCGCCGATAAGTCCGACGACCGCGCCGATGGCGTAAATCAGTTTTGTGCCGGGGTCGAAGTAACTGGTCAATAGAGGTAGCCTCATTTATGCCGGCGAGTCCGTTGCCGGCGGCCCACATCTGGACAGCAGCAGTGAGAAGAAGCATCGCGGCAATCGGACGGCGGAGGTGGGGCTGGTTCATCCATGCCACAATGCGGTTGTAGAGGTTCTGAG
>PDYJ01001560.1_pt1 | contig 36986 bp, 36 predicted proteins | sample 1430841 | NCBI WGS metagenome assembly PDYJ01 (sample SAMN07237672, study PRJNA390542) | Gut metagenome, whole genome shotgun sequencing project. | isolation source: fecal pellets | host: Mus musculus | place: USA: New York, NY | collected 2016-10
CGGCCGCTCTTCCTGTGGCTTCTTCTGCCTCTCCGGCCAAAGTTCCCGTTATTTGGGACGGTCAAAAAATGTGGGATTCTTTCCTTAAAGACGGTACGGGCTTTTTCTTCTCCGGACGGTGAAGGTAAACCGCTTGCATTAGTAGCTTTTTGATACTCAGTGCCCGGATTGCATGACGCTGCAAAAGAGAATTAAGCCGCTGGAGAAATACATTCACGTTATTTACTATCCGATTTCTTACTTGAACATCCATTCCGAACCACAGGCAACAACTATCTTGACTAGCCTGGATCCTTACAAAGTTTTCGAGCAACAGCATGAACACTTTAAAGATCCTGACTTCCGAGGCATCCGTTACGACATTTCCAAACTTCCGGAAAGCGTAAGAAGTAAAGTTTGGACAAATACCAAAATTCACAGAAGAGTCGGATGCAGAGCGGTCCCTTACGGCGTGTTCAAGACACCTGACGGAAAGTATCTTCCTTTCGATGAAAAACCTGACGACAGCTGAATTAGCCAAACTGTTCGGCATCAAAACTACAAAGAAGAATAAGAATCCATTCCTCGAGGCTCTTCAAGCCTAGGTAGAAAAACGGCTGAAAAAGCTTTGGCTTTCCAGCCGTTTTTCATTTGCTTCATCGCTTATTGAACCAATGCTTACAGGCTCCCTCCTTAAGCAAAACCGGCATCGCTTACTTTTCTAGGAAAATGTTTTCCTTCATATTCAAACTATTCTCCAAGTATCTTGAAACGGGCACCGGTTCCCTTTCGACATGACCTTTTAACTTATTATGTTTCTTAATATTTATTCATTTTTTGAGGAGTAGTTATGAGTATCTTTGGCACAATCATGGAAAAACTTGGTTTCATGAAGAAGAAAGCTGCCGATGCAGTTCTTGGTTCGGAAGCCCAGGCTGCAGAAGCTCCGGCCCCTACCTCTGAAGCTACACCCGCACCGGCGCAAGAACCGGCAGTTGTAGAAGCCGCAGCAGTTACAGAAACACCAAATCAAGAAGTTGACGTTGTCGCAGTCTGCGATGCGTTAGCCGCTAAGAATCCGGAAAAATTAAACTGGAAGAGCTCCATTGTGGATTTGCTTAAATTGCTTGGCCTCGACTCTTCTTTGGCACACCGCAAGGCTCTTGCTGAAGAACTCAACTGCCCGAAAGACTTAATCGGCGGAGACTATTCTCAGATGAATGTTTGGCTTCATAAAGAAGTTATGAAACAGCTTGCCGAAAACGGCGGCAAAGTTCCTGACGATCTTAAGAATTAATCAATAAGTAAACTTAGGCTGTTTTTCAGGAAACAGCCTTTAGCTCTCAGCCTATGTTTTCTTACGCTTGTCTGCTTATTTTTCTTATCGGATCGGGTTTCCTTATCGGGTACTCTGATTCTTCTTGGCTATGGGGAATCATCCCAACCTTAATCGGCGGTTTCTGGGGGAGCTTCAACAGTAGATTTGCCAAGCTTCTTCTCAATCCTCAGACCACTCCGACACAACGAGAAAAGCTGTTGGAAACAACACGTATCCTCACCATCATGTGGACATTGCTTTCCATTATCTTTGTTGCAATGGGTTACTCCTTTATCTATTTTTTAGGGCCTTCCCTCTGACCTCGACAAAGAAGATTTTTCAATCTGGCTATAATTAATTTTCGTTTTAGAAGTCAGGCTTTTTGCGCCTCAAAGAAATGAAAATTTTATCCTTAAGATTTGAAAACCTCTTCCCCTTCTCCGGATCGTATTCAATGAATTTTGATTCGGAAGACTTTTCGCAATCTAAAACATTCTCTATTTTGGAAAAACAAGGCGGTTCAGGGAAAATTATTCTGGACGCCATTTCTCTCAGCCTCTTCGGAAAAACTTTTTTTGAGGAAGGAAAAACTTCGGAAATTTCATTCTTCTCTGACAAGACCAGTCCTGCCACCGCTGAACTTAGCTTTACTTGCAGCGGCGTAAACTACAAAGTCTCTTGGAAGGCAGTGCCCTCTGCCGGCGGTTATTCTATTTACCGCGAACTTCGAAACGAAAACAACGAAATCGTAGATGACAACCTTCAAACGGTCTCGGACTCTGTATCTTCTCTTTTAGAACTTACTCCGGAGGCTTTTAACAAGCTCGTTTTCCTGGATCTGAAAAATTTCTCCCCGCTCCTTGGGGGAGACCGCGTGGCCAGAGAAAACGCTTTATCTAAAGTTTTCGGTCAGTTTGGTTTGAACAACCTGCCGGTCTTGGCCAAAGAAATCGCAAAACAAAAAAGAATTGCAGCGGACGTTTCCCGCAGAATGCTCAATGCTTTTGAAATTCTTCCGCCGGAAAAAGAAAATCAGCTGACATCTCAACTGGCAAATCTGAAACAGTCGATAATGGTTTTAAAGAGTTCCATTAACGACAATACTCAAGCCATTTCTTGGCTGCAGAAATTAGATTCTCTGAGAGAAGAGCTCCAAAGATTGCTCAAGGAAGAAAGCCTGCTCAAAGCAGATATCGCCCGCTTTGATATTAAGAAACCAGTTCTTGAAAAAGCCGTTCGTGCAGAGAATTTAACTTCTGAATTTATTGCCGTTAAAAATCTTCGTGAGCTTGTCAGTAAACAAAAGAAAGCTTACGAAGAAGTCAAAACAAAGGTTTCTCATTGCAGCGAACGTGTTAAGAACGCCCGTCAGAACTTTCAGGAAAAAGAAAAACTGCTTAGGAATGCTGAAGCTATCTATAACTCTAAACATGCAATTGCTCAAAAGGCCTGGGAACTAGGTCAGCAGGGAGCCCAATACCAATCTCTGGCAGAAAAAGGCCGTACCCTTCTAACCGACGAGACGGAGAAGCTCAAGAATGCATTATCCGCATTGGCCTCTTTCAAGGAAAGCTTGGCGCTGGAAAAAAAACAAACAACAGCAGTTAATCAAGCAGATTTCGGACTGCGGCGGAGATGAAAAGCTAAAAAGCGAACTTTTTGATTACCAGAATAAAATCGAAGTCTTTGATTCCTATTCTTTGGAAAAGGAAGAGGTCGCCAAAGCCCAGAAATCTTATCAGCGCGAGCTGGAAAAAGCTCGTTTAGATATGCAGGAAAACGAATCTCTTCTTGCCTCACTGAAAAAAGAAGAACTGGTTCTTCAAGGTGATATTGCGGCTAAAAACCGTCATATCAGCAAAGGTCTCGGCAACCTTACGGAAGATACGCTGATTCAGGATCTGCAGGTCTATGACAAAAAATTAGAAGGTCTTAATTCTCTCGAAATTCTTAATGAAGAACTTATCGACCATTTCGAAAAACTAAACGCAGAAAAAGAGACGCTTAACAAGAATACTTATGAAAGCAAAGTTGCTTCCGTGATTTTGAACGGTTCCATCCAAACTTATAAGGACAAGCAGGCCATCGTTGCGGATTCGGAGACGATTCTACTTTTTCAGCAGAAAGTTAAGATTTTAGAGCCTCAAAGAAAAGAACTGGAAAACGGGAAACCGTGCCCGCTTTGTGGAGCGATTCATCATCCGTATGCATCTTCCATCCCATTTCCTTTTAATGCTGAAGAAAAGCTCAAAGAGGCGAAAGAAGAAGCAAGAAAAGCAGCATTGTCTTTAGCTGAAGCTCAAGACAAATACGATACTTTATCTAAGGCTATCGAGAACTCTGGTCTTTTGATTCAACAGCTCAATGCTTCTGTTGAAGATCTTAAAAGCTGCATACTCGGCCTGTCCTCCCAACTGGAATTGAACGGTTTGAAGGAAAAGAAGCCGATTACTTGGACACAAATCATCAAACAGAAAAAGACTTTTATTGCGAACAAAAGAGAAGATCTTAGCAACAAAATCGAACAGATTCAGTCTTTCAAACAGGCAGGTTCTGAACTTTTGATTAAGCTTGAGAAAGTCCAAGCAAGCATCAAAGAGCTGACGGCTCGAACTGAAAAAGGAAAGATGGACATTATCAATATTTCTAATTTGCTACAGCAAAAAAATGTCCGAGAATCTCTGCTTACTTCTAAGCAAGAAGAACTCTTTAAAGAGCTAGAAAGATTCTATTTACGCTTCGGAATTAAAGTCTCTTCTATTGCTTCAATCAAGCAACAATTCATCATCTTGGTTAAACGCAGAGAAACCTATGTGGATTCAACAAATGACCTGCAAATCGTTGATGCTAAAATTGAAGAGATTTCTTTGAGCCAACAAGAATGCCAAAACGAAATCAATACACTTAAAAACAAAATTTCATCTATTGAAACTGAAATTGCACGCCACGACAGCGAAGAAAAGAAACTCCTCAAAGAAAAACAAGATCTTCTTGGAAATTCTACTTCTCAAGATTTCGAGGCTTCTGCCAGAGAAGAACTTGAGCAAGTTCAGCTCGCCTACCGAGAAGCCGAGGAATTGTTCAATCAAAGAGAAGATGAGCTTCAATTTGAAGAAAGCAACGGCCTGACAACAGAAAAGGTTTATCAAGACCTCGTTAAGGCAATCGAGAAAAAACAAGCCGAATTCGAAACGAAACTTAAGGAAGCCGGATTTGTATCGGAGGCTCAATTTACTGCTTCCAAGATCACGGCACAGCAAAAAGAAGAGCTTCAGAAGCAGAGCGATGAACTTGCGGTTCGTTCTCAAGCTCTTTACGGCAGAAAAGATGCTTTAACACAGGAAATCGATAGCCTTTCAACACAGAATTTAACTTCTCAATCTTTGCCGAAACTTCGTGAAAACTTAGAGAAGAATGAATCTGAACTGCAGGTTTCTCTGCTCAGAGAAAGCGAAATTTCCGAGGAAATTGAACACAATCTTTACACAAAACAAAGATACGAAAGAGAAAGCCAAGAGCAGAGAAAGAGAGAAGATGAGAGCCTGCGCTGGGACGACTTTTCCCTTCTGCTCGCCTCTCCTGCAAATAACCAAAACCACTCTTTCCTTTACCCTATTGCTTTTGACATCCTTCTCGACTTCTCGAACAAGCAGCTTGCTTTCTTGAATCCGAGATACAGCTTATCCATAGATCGTTCAGATCCTTTAAAACTTCTGCTTGTCGATGAATACAAGAGAGAAAAGCCAGTCTCCTTTGAGAAAATGACATCGGAAGAAACTTATTTAGTATCTCTATCTTTATCTTTGGGTTTTACTCAAATGATCGGACAGTTAAGAAACGCTGACCTTGTTTTTATCGGGAAATCAGCTATTTCCAGCGACGTTAGAAACCAACAGTATCTTTTAGCGGCGGTTTCTAAACTAAATCAGCAAGGAAAGATGGTAGGAATGTTCTCCGAGGATTTTTCCCTCAAAACCGCCGAGCCTCTGTCTATTGAATTTGACTTAAATTCCATACACCAAATTAAAGGTGCAGGAATTCGCACAAATCTGACCTAGTCGGCCGTTGGCTCTTCCTGCAACTCTATTAACACGGCACCGGAGGTCATGTTGTTGAGCATGGAGGAAAATTTTTCTATCTCCTGTTCGGGCATTTCTATCTCGAGCATAACGTCCATTCCGAACTCTTGGCACTTGATAGTTCCCCTGAATCCCGGAAGAGCTCGCAGAATGAGAGCGAGGAACTTATGCTCAACGGTAACTTTGAGAGAGCGGACGATAACCTTTTCGCAAGTAGGAAGCGTCTCTAACGCTTGCCGAACGCTCGATTGATATGCTTTAACAAGCCCTCCTGTGCCCAACAGCGTTCCTCCGAAATAACGCGTCACCACCGCAGTCAGTTCGCCGATTTCACAGTGAACTAAAACCGTAAGCATAGGCTTGCCAGCTGTCCCGTGAGGCTCTCCGTCATCACTGGCGCCGATTTGTGTGGTCGACCCTGCTGCGCTTGCATTAAAGGCCCAGCAGTTATGGGTTGCATCCGCGAACTCTTGTCTGATTTTCTCAATAAACTGCTTGGCTTCTTCCGGTGTCTTCGTATGAGCAACCGAGGTGATAAACCTGCTTTTTTTTATGATTTGTTCTGTTCTGTGAAAAGTTCCCGGTGCTAAATCCGGGACACGATACGTATCTGCCGTCATTCAAAAATCTCAACGATGAAGTTTAGGCACAATCATAAAGATTTCTTCATGCTCCATCACGAGCGGTTCAGATTTGCGGTAGAAGAGAATGCCGTCTTCCTCGGCTTTAACTGAACTCAAAACCTCCCCGGTCTGAGCATCTGTAATTTGTGCAAGCTCCTGACCGTCTAAGACTTCATCGAACACATCTACCTTCGGCAAAAAGATGCCGGGAGCTTCGGCGCGCACGGTTTTTAATTCCTCTTCGTAGAAAATCGTGGATTCAAAACCGCCATAGATACTATAATCAATGATGCCCATTCTTGATAAAAAGCGCAGAATGGATGCAACTTCAAGCTCAGAGTCTTTGACGTTGACTTTATCTGTGTAGCGGGAAATTAATGAAAAAGTTTTGGTATCCCAAACCTGCCAGTTAAAGTTAAGAGTCGTTGTATCGAAAGGAATAGGTTTTCTAAAGACGATAAACGGCAGCCCGAAGAGCTGCGCTTCTCCGGCCTCCTGATAGGGCGTCTTGACAATGCGCAGATGAGTAACGTAATCACCTGAGATGTAGCAGGAAGACAGATGAATACCGTATTTATACCCTTGAATTTTTTCGAATAAACCGGCAGCGATTCGTTGAGTTGTCTCGCCTCGATTGTATCCGGGAAACATTCTGTTGATGTCAGAATTGTCCATCGCCCAAAATCTCTTTCCGATGTTGACGGAATAAGTATTTGCTGTCGGGACGACGGTTACACCGTAATTTCTTCTGAAAAATCCCTGCTCTTCAATTCTTTTCAGCCTTTTAACCAATGCCGCGGCGGTATACATCTGCTGAATTTCATTACCGCGCAAATTTCCGATCACACAAACAGTTTTCCCGGTTCCTCCGAAATGGTAGGACTTAATTTCAAAAGGCTCGCGATAAGTAGAATTCATTCGAAACAGAATTTCTTCTCTCATTTTTGTTCCTCCAGAATTCTGGCGATAAGCGAGCCTTCATTAACAATCGGATATTCTCTCAGAGTAAATAAAAGCCCTTTTACAGCGGAGACGCACTCTTCTTTAACCTTCCCTTCAAACGGGTCAAGAATGCGACCGATAATTTCGCCTGCGACCACCTGAGAACTATGACGTGTCGCAGGAACAAAAACGCCGGAAGTCTCCGCATTAATGAAGGATACGGAGCGGTCAGCAGAAACGATCGACTTACGGACCGGATCCACAGGGCCGGTCCACATTCCTTCATTTTTAAGCAGATTCAAAATTCCGTTGACTAATCTTTCGCAGTAACCGACAGTAATCCTCATTCCCACACCTGCTTCGACGACAAGGGTTTTGACGCCGATTGAATTTAAGCTGTATGCCAAGGTCGATTCAAGAACCGTAGAGGCTTGATGAATCCAAAACAAAATCCACATCAAGCATTTCTGCGTACTCAACCAAATCTTCGGCTGAATTAATATTGACGCGAACCTGCGGGATTTCGCGAAGGAAAAGATTGCTCGCGTGAATATCAATTGCAAAATCAGATGTGCTGAATTCCTTGATAAGTTCGCTAGCAACCCATTCTTCGACAGCCCCATTAGCATTGCCCGGAAAGATTCGGTTCATATCCAAATCAAAGAAGGGAACTCCGCGCTGCAAAGTATCGACACCCATTGGATTTAAGGCCGGATATACGTCCACAATACCATTGAGGTATTCCGGGTGCTCTTGCAAACGGCGATTTAATTCGTAGCAAATGTACTGACCTTCCAGCTCATCTCCATGAATTCCGGAAACGACGCAGAGCCTTTTCAACCCTTCAACATTGTTTGGCTTAAGTCCTTTCGGAAAATGTCTGTTCTTCTTGATAACCAGTCTTTCTCCAACCGGAAGACTCAATGACAAAACTTCTTCTATCATTTTTACAGTTCGATCAATCCTGACTTAGTAAGCATGACTTGTGCTCCTCCGCCGAGGAACACTCCTTTCTCCAAAGAGCAAGAAGAAAAATCAATTCCCTGGGAAATCTTCATATAACGTTCGTTGCAAATTGCGTTGTGCGTAGGATCCACACCCACCCAATACTGACCGTTAAAATACTCAACCCAAGCGTGGGTTGCGCCCTCTCCTTGCAGCAAACCTGCGACATACCGGCATGGAACGCCCTGAGCACGCAAAACACTAAGCAAAATATGTGAATAGTCTTGACAGACTCCCTCACCAATTTTCCATGCCTCTGAAGCCGTAGTTGAAGTTGAGGTAACTCCTTTCTGATACCTGAAGTCGCAGGAAATTCTTGAAACCCAATAATCCGTCACCTTATCAGCCGAACCTGTTGTCCTAAACTCCAAGAAGTACTCGGCAAGAACTCCCTCCAACCGAGTGAGCGGAGTATGAAATAAATAATAAGGAGCAGGTTCCGAATAGTCTTTCTTTGAAACATCAATCAGAACCTCACCGGTCGAACAAAAAGTGAAGGAGTCATGTCCCCGTTCCAAGTAACCTTGATGGACTAAATTACCGAAAGCGTCTTTATAGATGCCTAGTCCGCACGCAGGCGAACAAGAAAGGCTGACTCGCATCGGCTCTTGTGAAGGAACTGCCAAAGGAGAAGCCCGCAGCAAAAACGTATGGTTATTGACGGGCTCTTCAAACCTCAAGTCTGTTTTTAAAGAATAAAGAAATTTCTTCATTAAAAATCCTCGTTTAAGGTTCTACAAGTTCTCCAATTAAGCTCAGTGCTTGAAGACGGGAAATGTCATCACCTTTCTGCGATTCAATCAGGTAGGTTAAGGCCTCAAGCTTGTCTTTGTTAATATTAATTCCCGATCCTTCCAAACGGCGGATCAGTTTACCCAAAGTTATTTCTAACTCTTCCCAATCGGCTCCGAGACGCAGCTGCATATCAAGCCTTTCTAAATATCTTCCGGCTTTAATCAAGCTGCGTTTGTGCTTGGTTCCGACTTTTTCGTCGAGGATACCCCAAAAGGCCAGCAAATAATCAACAACCTGCTGGTTTAATAAAGCGTAGGCGCCCGTTTTTCCCCCTTCTTCCATTAAGTCCAAGGACATCTGGATATAGGAAAGAGCAGGCGTTGAGATGATATTTCTCAGAACTAAACCGTTGTCGTACGCTCTGGAGAGATTGCTGTACAAAGAATCCGGATTATTTTTATCCCACTGATAGTGGGTAATAAAATCCATTTCATCCGCATACACGTTCGGGATATTTAACCTATCACAAAATTGCTTATAAGCAGAGCTGTCTGAATCTAATAAGACGTCATAGAGCTCTTCGAGATAATGTAAGGTCAAGCAGACTCTTTCGACATAACGTCCGAGCCAGAATAAATGATCACCTTGTTCTACCGAGACATAACCCATGTGTCTTTAAAGCCTCCGCCTTGAGAAGAGTTAACTACGAAAGAATCCGGCACTCGAGAGAATCTTGTCAGACCGCAGTGCCAAACATCTGTTTTATCTGCTGAAGAAACCACATAGGCTCTTAAGTCAGCTTTTCTTGGAACGGTGGTTTCACCGTCAAGAACAGGAAGATCAATAAAGTTAATCACTTCCTGGAGGATGAACCTTCTCGGTTCGTCTTGGATTTTTTGACGCCACTCTGCGAGCGTCGCTTCATCCATATCTTTTCCGAAGAGAACGCCATATCCGCCTGCTTCAGCAACATCTTTGATAACCAGTTTATGAATATTATCCAAGCAGTATTCCATGTCTTCCCTATACATTGGAAGATATGTCGGCGCATTATGCAGGATCGGCTTTTCGTTCAGATAGTATTCAATCATTTTAGGGACAAAGTAATATGTTCCCTTATCGTCAGCCACGCCGTTGCCCGGTGCGTTGACAATCGCAAGATTGCCTGCAAGATATGCGCTCATGATTCCCGGAACACCAATCAAAGATTCAGGATTGAATGTCAGTGGATCGAGGTATTCATCGGAAATACGGCGGTAAATAGCACCGACTAATGCTTTTCCGCCCTGCTGGGTACGGATATAAAGCTTATTTTCCTCCACGAACAAATCATTCGGCATAACCAGAGGAAAACCTGTCACCTCGGCCAAGTAGCTGTGCTCAAAGAAAGCTGAGTTATACCGGCCCGGTGTAAGAATGACATTCAGACCGCCCGGATTGACGCTTTGCATGCTGTGAGCCAAGAGTCTGCCGTAGTCGGCGTTGTTGTCCACCTTATTATGTTTAAAGGTTTCCGGGCTAGCTCTGCGTGAGAGCTTCCTCGCAATTAAAGGGTAGGAAGCGCCGGAAGGGATGCGAAGATTGTCTTCAAGAATAAACCATTCTCCGCTGTCGGCCTGAACGAGGTCGATACCCGAAATATGAGAGAATACGCCGGCTGGGGGAACGAAATTATCGCATTCAGGCAGAAAACCGCTTGAAGAGAAAACGAAATTGTCCGGGACTACACCGTCTTTGATAATTTTTTTATCAGTGTAGATATCTTTTAGAAAAGCATTTAGAGCGTTTACACGCTGCTTCAAGCCTTGTTCGAGGATTTCAAATTCCTCCGCTGAAATTACTCTTGGGACCGGATCGAAGGGAAATAATTGTTCGATAAATTCATTATTTTTATAAATACCGAACTTCACTCCGTAACGGGCCAGGAGACGATTAATTGCCTGAGCATTGGCAACTAAAGATTCCATTATTTGACCTCCTAGGATTGATGATTGGTTTGCACCGGTAAAGGAAGTGAACCTAGCTCTGAAAAGATTTTGGTTCAGCTTTTATATTAGGACTATTTAAGAACCAATCTTTTAATCTTAACAACAAAATCTAATTACAAAGCTAGGACTTTCCCCCACCCGCATAATTACTGCAGATTTAAGAAATTTACGCAAAAAGACTTGGCAAAGAATCCAAAAATAGGATAAAATTCGACTTCTGTTGAGTGGCCCGATGGTGAAATTGGTAGACACAAGGGACTTAAAATCCCTCGGCGATTTAGCTGTGCCGGTTCAAGTCCGGCTCGGGCCACCACAAAACTCTTTCTCCTTTCCTGCATATCTGCAAAAAAATCAATCCTCCTAAGTAAAACAAAAAAGCCCTTATTTGTTGGATTTTTCAGCCATTTTCGTTTTTAAAGCTAAGAGTTAAAAACACTTACATAAAAGGTTGAAAAACAGTTGGAAGGAGATTGCCTATCACATCTATTTCGCATCATCTCGAATCATTAAAAGGCGCTGGCGTCACGGAATGGATGAGTGAGCCAATTGTTGATAGGTTTAAGCAAAGTTCGGCTGTAGCTGAACGCTATAAACAAGTAAAAAATAAATGTTCATCCTTACGGGCAAAAGAACAACCAGTAAACCATAAAGCATAGCCAGAGAAGAAAAAAAGCCACCCACAAATAAAACATAGAGAAGATTATTAAAAAGCGACAGAAATGGATGTTCTGCTCTGAAAATTTCATCGTATTTGCGATTTGCACGTGCCATCTTCTCTAACTCTTCAGGCGACGGCGGAAGTCCCACACACATGATGCTCGCTCCTAATAATTCATTTCATTTTAGCTCTTTCGCTAAGATCTCCCGTACCACAAGCTTAGATTAGAGGCGGTTTGTTTTATCTTGATTTTGTACATATTTTTCTAACTTATCGAATGTAAACGAAAGATACATTTCAAATATAGTTTGACATCTGCTCTGGTAAAACTGATGCCTTCCACTGAACTCCTCCTGGACACTAGCCATTTCTATTTACCTCCCCGCTCCAAAGAAAACATTCCATTAATGACCTTCGAGCTTTATCATTAGAAGATCAACAGTTAAAAATCTCATCCGTTTATTTTATTTGGGTGTTATAAATGTCAAACCAGCTTTACGATTCTTCCATCTTCCAAGAAATAAAGAAACAACAACAAGAACTAACCTCTTATCGACGTCGAATCCATTCTCAGCCGGAAATAGATTTTGAAACCTCTAATACCGTCCAAGCTATCAAAGAATTTCTCAATGCAAAAAAATATTTTCTCTGTTGATACTGAAGTATCTCGGGGAAGTCTTATCGCCGTTATAGACGGAAACCGACCTGGTCCTACTATTGCTTTGCGCGCAGACATCGATGCTCTTCCCTTGCAGGATGCAAGCACAAACGCATGGAAAAGCCAAATTACTGAAAGATGTCACGCTTGCGGCCATGACGGACATCAAACATGGTTATTAGCAGCTGCCGATTATCTCCACTCTCACAACGATTTTCCGGGAAGAGTGGTTTGTATTTTCCAAGCCGCCGAAGAATCGGTCTCCGGTGCCAAGAGCGTAGTTGAGTCCGGAATTTTTCAAAAATATGATATCCAAGAAGTCTACGGTGCACATAACGAGCCTTTCTTGGATTTAGGAAGCATAGGCTTTAAAATCGGCGCTCTAATGGCTTCAGCCGATTACTTCAAAATTTCTCTGTTCGGCAAAGGAACTCACGGCGCACGCCCTCATTTAGGAATTGATACTTTCCCGGCGGTAACCGAAATTTATCAGGCTCTCCAAACCATCGTTTCTCGCAATGTCGATCCTTTGGAATCTATCGTTCTGTCCGTCTGTTCCGTAGTTTCCGGCAACGGCACTTCTTATAACATCATCCCGGCTAAATCTGAAATGGTCGGTACCGTCAGAACCTTTTCTCCGGCCGTAAGAGACTTTGCGGAAAAGCGTTTGCATGAAATCGTAAAAGGCATTTCTTATGCCCATAACTTGGACTTCGAGGTTTCGTATAACAGACTGACGGGCCCGGTGATTAACGACAAAGAATGTACTGAATTTGCCGTTAAGACCGCTGAAGAACTTCTTGGAAAAGAAAATGTGCTCCCGGCTTTAAGTCCGACCATGATTAGTGAAGACTTCAGCGAATATGAGGAAGTTGTTCCGGGAACAATGTTCTTAATCGGTGTCAGAGATAAAGAACATACTCAGCCTCTTCATCATCCTTCTTATGACTTCAACGATAAGGTAATCCCGCTGGCTGCTGCCTTCTTTATTGAATTGACCGTAAAAAGACTGGCCTATCTTGCAACAAAAGAAGATAAGACTGGAAGAAATTAAACACCTTCTTTAGACTTATTAAATTCCTTAATCTTTCTTAAAACTATTAAGTAAGGAGAACTCTAAATGTATAGCTTAAATGACATGGTTGCCCTAAGAAGAGAAATCCACTCTTTCCCGGAACCTGGTTGGTGTGAATTTGTCACAACATCAAAAATCGTTGAAAGACTTAAAGCTATGGGTGTCGAACCGCTGGTCGGCAAACAAATCATCAACCCCGAATTCATTGCAGGCAGAAATCCTGCTGCAGTTCAAGCCGCACTTGCCGCTGCTCAAGCTAAAGGAGTCTCTCAAGAACTTCTAGACAAAATGGAAGGTTATACCGGTACCGTCGCCGTATTCAAAACAGGACGTCCGGGACCTGTCATTGCCGTTAGATTCGACATCGACTGTGTTGAAGTTTCTGAAGCTCAAGAGCCTCAGCATAGACCCTTCGCTGAAGGATGGAGCAGCCAGAATCCGGGCAGAATGCATTCCTGCGGCCATGACGGCCATCTGACAATGGGAGTTGGCCTTTGCAGCTGGATTGCAGAGAACCTGGACAAACTTTGCGGAACAATCAAAGTACTCTTCCAGCCGGCAGAAGAAGGCGTCCGCGGTGCAAGACCAATCGCTGAAAGCGGCGTCCTGGACGATGTTGATTTCTTGTTCGGCAACCATCTCGGCCTTGGTGTTGATACCGGAATTATCTCTGCCGTCCCGGGCGAATTCCTCGCTACAACAAAACTGGATGCTACTTTCACAGGCGTTGCGGCTCACGCTGGTGCCAACCCGGAAAAAGGCAAGAATGCTCTGTTGGCAGCAGCTACCGCTGCTCTTGCTATTCATGCTCTTCCAAGACCGATCGGTCCGGTATCCGCGTTGAATGTCGGTACTCTAAGAGCTGGAGAAGGCAGAAACGTTTTAGCTCCTAATGCTTTCATGCAGCTGGAAGTCAGAGGTGAATCCGAAGAAGTTAACGCTTTTGATGAGAGAAGAAGCTATTCGCCGCCTGCAAGGCGCAGCAGATATGTACGGCTGCGAATTGAAAATCGACAAGGCCGGCGAAGCCACTGAATTTAATCCTGATCCGGAAGCCATCGCCATCGCTGAAGAAGCTGCTGTTAAAACTGTCGGAGCCGAAAATGTACAGCATCTGGATCTCAAGCTTGGCAGCGAAGATGCAACGATCCTCCTGCGCAGAGTCCAGTCTCATGGCGGCAAGGGAACATTCATCGTGTTCGGTTCTACTCTGAAAGCCGGTCACCACCAGCGCCTCTTCGACTTCGACGAAGAAGTTCTTTCCATTGCTGTTAATTTCTACAAGAACCTGTTAACCAAAACTAACGGCATCTAATCTCGGAAAGGACTGAGAAAAAGCGGCATCCTCGTTAAATATGAAGAAGTCTTCGGATACGAAAATCGATCCTTACTCACCGGTTTGGAATAAGTACAGAAAGATTCTTCACATTGACTTGGATGCCTTTTTTGCGTCCGTAGAACAGCGAGATAATCCTTCTCTTGTGGGTCTGCCGATTGCCGTAGGCCTTAATAAAGCACGAGGAGTCGTTGCTTCCTGCAGCTACGAAGCCAGAAAATTCGGTGTTCACTCGGCACAGCCTTCTCATCTTGCCGCCAAACTTTGCCCAAACCTTATCTTTGTTGAAGGACGGATGGAAGCCTACAAAGAGGCCTCTGAAAATATTCTCGAGATATTTCGCAGATACACCGAGCTGATAGAACCTGTCTCCATTGACGAAGCTTTCTTAGATGTCACGCAGAACAGGTTGGGCCTTCGTTTCGGCGTTGACTGTGCAAAAGCAATCAAAAAAGATATCAGAAAAGAAGTTGGCCTCGTAGCCTCGGCCGGCGTCTCCTACAACAAGTTCTTGGCTAAGATTGCAAGCGATTGGAAAAAACCCGGCGGCTTATTCGTTATTCATCCGGCTAAAGCACAAAATTTCATTGACAAGCTCCCCGTTAAAGCTATATGGGGTGTAGGACCTGTCACTCAGAAAAAGATGGACTCTCTGAATATTCACACCTGTTCGGACCTCAGAAAACAATCCTTATTTTTTCTAACCGAACAATTTGGCAAAGCCGGTCTTAGCTACTACAACTATGCCCGCGGAATCGATGAGCGTCCTCTTAGAGTCAATCGCATCCGCAAACAAGTCAGCGCTGAAATCACGTTCTCCAAAGACCTTTCTGACCTGTCAGACATACAGGAAGGAATTTCCAGAGTCGTCTGTCAGCTCAAAGAAAGAATGACCAGACGTCAATTCAGAGGTTTCTCACTGACATTAAAAGTGAGAATGAGTGACTTCAAAACATTTTCCCGTTCTCACACCTTCGACCACATCTTAGAGGACCCTCAAGAAATTTATGAAGAGTCCTTAGAGTTGCTCTCTAAACTCGATTTGAGCAAAAAAGTTCGATTAATTGGAATAGGAATCGGCTCTCCTCTGGAAGTTGAGCAAGAGGAGCTACTGCCATTCTTGGAGTTCTGACGCTCAACGTTTTATCCGTAGCACACCTCAAAATCCAAACGACCCACCCTTGACAAAGCACCTTTTTCATCGAAAAAAGCTATCACTCAAATTGGTACTTTTATTTGTTCATATTCGGGGATATCCCTTAATATCAAGACAGGTAAAGGAGAAATTCAAGATTTTCGCATTAGTAATTTAACTTTGTCTTTCTCTCCTCTCTCAGCCCGAGAGACACCCTACCTCATAGCTGTTTAGGTTGAGGTAGTTACCAAAATCAAGGAGGGCGTTATGTCTAACTCTTTTGCCGCTACGTCGTTAGTATGGGTCAATGGACAAGTAACGATTCCCAAATACGTATTAGACGTTCTCGGTGTTCATAGCGGTCACCATGAAAGTGTGACATTCATCATTGAAGGCGATACAGTGCGCCTCGTTAACTCCGCTGTTTTTTCCATGCAGCATCTGCAGAACAGCCTGAAAACCGGCGATCCGGATAACGAAAAAGAAACTGCCTAGCTTACTGAACCATCTCAAAGAAAGGGGATGTTGCAAAATTCGATGTTTTTCGAGTTAGTACTTCCCTTTTCTCCTATACCCCTTTTTAGCTATCTCGTTAGGTTGTAGTTTTCGCTTCTTTTCCATTCGGTTTTTTATTCTTTTTGCTGATGGAGTTTTGAAAGTTTCTGCCTTTAAACTTTCAGGAGCAACCCAATAAAACGGGAGCACGCCGGACATTGCAAACCTAAGATATTTTCTTATATTCATCCCTAGGCAAGTCAAGGCGAACTCGACTGTTACCCTTCCCATCGAGCGTCGTCTGAACCTTTTGTAGTCCATATTCTGCTTAATTACTCCGAAGGCACCTTCAACCTGACAACTCCTATTAACTCTGATTTCTATGCCTTCGGGAGACAGAAGTCTGTCTCTAGCTTGTTGCTTCAACTGGACCCAACGTGGTTGAATTTCAAAAAATCCGGCTTCTTTTCGATTTGCTTTTTAAGAAGCGTTTGCAATAGCCCTCAAAGTCACATTTAGCGCAGCTTTTGACCAGGAAGAAAGCATAGTCCGCCTTGGAATAATAGCCCTCGGGACACTGTATTCTTTCTCCCACGCGCCCTCCCAAACACCGGATAGTTTGTGTATCGATGTACTCATAAGTGGCAGGATTTCTTCCAGTCTTTTCACCGTTCCAGGCTGTGTATTTGATGAAGGCTTGGATTCCTTTCTGTTCACAATATTCATAATTGTTAACACTTCCATAGCCTGCGTCTGCGCAAACTCTTTTGGGATAAATTCCGTACCATTGGAAGAATTGGTCTAATGTTGGCGCAAGAGTACGCGCATCGGTTCTGTCTTGTGACACGTAGTACGTAACGATAAAACCGTTACTCACTAAGATTTGGGTGTTATACGCAGCATGCATTTGGCTACCTAACCCACTGTAGTAATCTTCCTTCAGGCACATGGCAGTAGCATCGTAGTAAGAATTCCTAGATTCTCCGCAGATAGCTTTTTTCTCTTCGTACTCAATTGATTTTATTAGGTACTGAGAAAGCTGAGATTTCATTTTTAAAAGAGCCTTTTCACCACCACCTATGAGGGTTGAAGATATTTTTTTCTGCATCTTCTATTTTTTTCATAATAGTTTTTGCCGGAATAACTCCTTCGTTGGGCAGACCTTCCTCTAGATGCATTAATTTCAATAGGTTAGCCACTTTCTCACTTAGTCGAAGATGAAGAGTCGTGGGTTTCCAAACAAATTTGTACTTGTTAGCGTTGGCTTCAAATTTGCTTCCGTCCAAATAGAGCGTGTCCATATCTTTCCCGCATTCGGAAAAGATGCGCTTCATTATTGTCGCAAAAATAGCAGGCATATTTGGAATTAAACTTGTGACGAACCGAGAGAAACTCGCTGCACTTGGCTGGACGTCCCCGATTAAGTAAATGATTCTTAGATCCGTGAAGCAGGCCGTCTCCATTTCTCGGAGAGAGGCTTTACCAAGGGCAAAGCAATATAGAACCGCAGCAAAGAGTCGGCACTGGTCGATTTTTGGTCTGCCAGGCTCAGAATCGAAGTTTATCTGCTTTAAGTATTTTCCAGCAGATGATTTCTCTAAAAGTAACAAATATGCGTCAAGTTTTTTACGCTCAGATAGCGGAAGGGGACAGGCATAAAAAAGCAAGTCCTCAGAAACGGTAAAATAGGCCATGGTAAGTGTCTTTGGTATAGAACACTTCACCATAGCATGCAGGGGGTTCGATTCCCTCTGTTTGCTTTTAAATCAACGGGATAATTCTTATATAGAATACTTTTTGTCAATAGAAGAAGGGCTGTGAAAATCCCTCTTAGGAAGAGGGAATTTTGCAACAGCCCCTTTCTTTGATTAGGATAGGGAGGAGTGCCCTCCCGAGCTTCTACCGCCTATACGGCTTTCTTCGAAAAGATAAATTTGCCGTCTTGGTAATCGACATCTACGATATCACCAGGAGCGTATTGTCCCTTCAGAAGATTGATAGCAATCTTGTTTTCCAAGTATTCCTGAACAGCTCTTCTTAACGGACGTGCGCCGAACAGCGGATCAAAGCCGACCTTGCCGATTTCATCCAATGCAGCATCGCTGACTTCAAGACCGATATTCTGAGCTTCCATACGTTTAGCCAGTTTGCGGATCTGAATTCTTGCGATTTCTCTAATGGCTTTTTCATCAAGGGCATTAAAGACAACGATTTCATCAATTCTGTTGATAAATTCGGGTCTGAAATGTTTCTTGACTTGTTCCATTACGGCCTCTTTGATTTCAACCGGATCCTCGCCTTGGCGGTTCATGATTTCCTGAGAACCAAGGTTTGAAGTCATGACGATAACGGTATTCTTGAAGTCAACCGTTCTGCCTTGACCGTCTGTCATTCGGCCGTCATCAAGGGCTTGCAGAAGAATATTGAAGACATCCGGATGGGCCTTTTCTACTTCATCGAGAAGAATAACGCTGTATGGTTTTCTTCTGACGGCTTCTGTTAAATAGCCGCCTTCTTCATAACCTACATATCCCGGAGGCGCACCAATCAAACGAGCAACGGAATGCTTCTCCATAAACTCGCTCATATCGATACGAATCATTGCCTCATCAGTATCAAAGAGGAATTCGGCTAGGGCTTTCGTCAATTCTGTCTTACCAACGCCTGTCGGTCCTAAGAACAAGAAAGAACCGTACGGTCTGTTAGGATCAGCCAAACCGGCACGAGAACGCAGAATAGCGTCGACAACCTTCTGTACTGCTTCTTTTTGGCCGACGACTCTCTTGCCGATATGTTCGGCCATATCAAGCAATTTCTGTCTTTCGCCTTCCATCATCTTGGAAACAGGAATTCCGGTGGCACGAGAAACAACATCAGCAATTTCTTCTGCACCAACCTGTGTTCTCAAAAGTTTGGGCTTTTCTTCATAAGCCTTATGTTCTGCGTCTTCTTCTTTCAGCAGACGTTTTTCAAGTTCCGGAAGCTGGCCATACTGAATAGAAGCCAATTCTTCGTACTTACCTTGACGACGGAGTTCTTCCATCTTGGTCTTCAATTTGTCAATTTCATCTCTGATGTTCTGAGAACCAAGGGCTGCACTCTTTTCAGCTTTCCAAATTTCTTCCAAGTCAGAGTATTCGCGTCCGAGCTTCTTAATTTCTTCTTCAAGAGCTTCTAAACGCTTCAAGCTAGCTTCGTCCTTTTCTTTCTTGACGGCTTCTCTTTCAATCTTCAGCTGAATCAGTCTGCGGTCAAGTTTGTCGAGTTCTTCTGGCTTAGAGTCAATTTCCATCTTGATGCGGGCTGCCGCCTCATCAATCAAGTCAATGGCTTTATCCGGTAGAAATCTGTCGGTGATGTAGCGAGCTGAAAGTTCCGCAGCGGCAACAATAGCCGGATCCGTAATTTCTACGCCATGGTGAACTTCATATTTTTCCTGCAAACCGCGGAGAATAGCGATGGTATCTTCAACGCTTGGCTCATCAACGATAACCTTCTGGAATCTTCTTTCCAAAGCAGGATCTTTTTCAATGTATTTACGGTATTCATCAAGGGTTGTTGCGCCGATAACGTGCAGTTCGCCTCTCGACAGAGCCGGTTTAAGCATATTGCCGGCATCCATAGCGCCGTCTGTCTTCCCGGCGCCGACTACGGTATGAATTTCATCGATGAAGAGAATAATGCGGCCCTCTTCGGCTACAACTTCCTTCAGAAGAGCTTTGAGTCTTTCTTCGAATTCACCACGGTACTTTGCACCGGCTAACAAACCGGCCATATCCAAGCTCAGAACTCTCTTATGGCGTAAGGTATCAGGAACTTCTCCGTTAACAATACGCTGAGCGAGTCCTTCGACAACGGCTGTTTTACCAACACCCGGTTCACCGATTAAGACAGGATTATTTTTGCTTCTGCGCTGCAGAATCTGCATGGCGCGGCGGATCTCATCATCTCTGCCGATGACAGGATCAAGCTTGCCGTTTCTAGCTCTTTCCGTTAAATCAACCGTATATTTCTTGAGAGCTTCACGGTTGTTTTCAGCATCAGGGTTGTCCACTTTCTCTCCTCCTCGCATAGCCATAATTGCATTTTCCAAGGCTGGTTTGGTCAACCCAGCCTCACGTGCAATGCGGCCGGCTGCGCATTTGCTGTCACATAAAACTAATAAAAATAGATCGGTGGATAAATACTCATCGCCAAGACGCTGGCCTTCTTTATCCATTTCGTTCAGAACAGTCATGAGTTCACGGCTGACCTGCACATTATTTGCTGCTCCCGAAACCTCGGGAATCTTGTTTATTTCCTTGTCGACAAGCGTTCTAAGTTCCCCAACTCGGACGCCGGCCCTTTCAAGCAAGCTCTTTCCGGTTCCTTCAGTGTCCTCTAAGACAGCTTTCAGAACGTGGACGGGATCAATGTACTGCTGAGAATGATCAGCAGCCATTGTCTGGGCTTGCCCCAGAAGCTCTTGAAAGCGCGTTGTAAATTTATCTTGACGCATATGTTTGTTAAGACTCCCTTCCCTTATTAAAAGGAAATGCGGACATTCCGCTTTTACTAAATTTCATTGTCAACATTTCCGAGAGTAAAGTGTTCGTATAACCCTTATTTTGAGCAATTTCAGTCTTAATTTTTATGTCGCTAACTAAATATTATTTCAACAGCGTCGCTCTATTCATGAATGAGAGAGTTCCAGGAAATACTTAGGACCGTCACAGAATTCACACTTAATTTTGAAGTAAAAGAAATAGCAGTAAAGTCAATTGAAACCAAAATAAATTAGCCTCGGTATTCCGAGGCGTAATAGACGATAGTACAGAAGTCTTCTATTTACAAAGATTCCACTTGCTCATCGCTTCATCGTCGCTTTCTCTGGCATCAACCCATTTACCTTTGCCGTCGATGGTTTCTTTCTTCCAGAAAGGAGCTTCTGTTTTAAGGTAGTCAATGATGAACTCACAGGCATCGAAGCATTCTCCTCTGTGGCCGCCCGAGACTCCGACAAAAACGATTTGGTCGTTAATTTCTAAATCTCCAACCCGGTGGATGACTGTCGCATCTTGAATATGCCAGCGTTCTTGAGCTTCTTTCACAATCTTGGTTAAAGACTTTTCAGTCATCCCAGGATAATGTTCAAGAGACATTTTTTCAATCGTACAACCCTCATTAATGTCTCTGACATTTCCCACGAACATCACGACTGCCCCGGCGTGCGGATTAGCTTTGAGCTTGGCATATTCTTTTTGAACATCAAAATCTTCTGTTTGAACGGAAATTTTCACGGCAATTCCCTCTCTTAAAGACTGAACCCACTGAATGGAATGTAGCGAACCAAATCTCCTTTCTTCAGGTCGGCATTCGCAGGAATGTCAGCCAGACCGTCGGCCCATAGGCACGAAGTCAGAACCGATGAGTTCTGAGTTCGATAAGCTTCTAAAGCACCGTTCTCATTGCGGCGTACGCGGATGAACTCTCTGCGGGAACCGCCCTTCCAATCAAAGTCAAGCGGCAGGTTGTACGACTTCACCTCAATGTCTCTTCGACCGGACAGCTTGAGGATCAGAGGCTGAGCAAAAATCAAGAATGTCACTAAAGAAGAAACCGGGTTACCCGGCAATCCTAAGAAAGGAACGCCGTTCACCTCTCCTTTAGCAACGGGTTTCCCAGGCTTAACGGCAATCTTCCACATATCAATGTGACCTAAGGCTTCAACCACAGGCTTAATATAATCGGCCTCTCCGACGCTCATTCCGCCGCTAGTTAAAATCAAATCTGATTTGCGGCTCGCTTTTCTAAAAGCATCCAAAGTTGCCTCGTAGCTGTCTGGAACGTTGCCGTAATCAACCACATCGCACCCTAACTGATGGAGAAGCCCTCTCAAAACAAATCGGTTAGAGTTGTAGATTCCGCCTTCAACTAAAGGTTCTCCGGGCATCGACAGTTCATCGCCGGTAAAGAATAGAGAAACTTTAATCGGACGATAGCACTGAACGGTAGAAGTACCCACACTAGCCGCAACACCTAAAGCGGCCGGAGTCAAACGATCTCCTGCTTTAAGAATGACGTCGCCGATTTCAATATCGCAGCCGGCTTTTCTGATCCAAGCGCCGGCTTTCGGAGCTTTTTCAAACCTTACCGTACCTTCTCCGGTTTCAGTTGCTTCTTCCTGAGGAATCACAGCGTCAGCACCAGCCGGAATCGGGGCGCCTGTGAAAATTCTGGCCACCGAGCCTTCCTTAAGAGGTTTGCCCATATGACCCGCATAAATCTTTTCTGAGACTGGAAATTCAAGTCTTCCGTCAGCAAATTCAGAAGATCTGACAGCATAGCCGTCCATTTGAGAGTTATCTAAAGGAGGAACTTGAATGGGAGAAACGACAGGAGCCGCTAAAATCTTACCGGCACTATAAAGAGTAACGATCTCTTCAGTCTCTGCTTCAGGATGAACATTTCGTAAGATCTCTTGCAGAGCTTCTTCAACAGTGAGCATTTAAAACCTCGATTTCAAATTCAATTTATCTGCTATAAAACGTGCAATAAGACGAGGATTATTCAAATTAATAACAGGGATCTCGCATCCTGCGATAGAGTCCGCATCCGTCAGCACAGCCTGTATTCCTTTATCTTGAGTGTAGATTGCCGGCTCTTCCTTTACTCCGGGTCTCCACACTTCCAGGCGTAAATCCGCATCGTCTTCTTTTTTAAATCCTTCTACCAGAACTAAGTCGCAAGGATCTAACTTCGACACAAGTTCTTTGAGCGTAGCAGGTTTCAGGGGAGTTCTCTTCATCATAGCCCAGCCTGAGTCATTTTTGACTATTACCTGCTGAGCACCTGCAGCTTGAAATCGATACGAATCTTTTCCGGGCTTATCGACTTGAATGTCATGATGGGCACTCTTTATAGCCGCTACACCAAATCCGGCATTACAGAAAATTGTCACCAACTGTTCCACCAATGTCGTCTTGCCGCTGCCGGAGAACCCGACAAAATCAATAACCTTCATTTCTAATTCTCTTAAATGAAAAGAACTGCGGAAAACTTAGAAGGACTAAATCTTGCCGCAGTTTTTTTATTAGGTGACTCTCTTACGGAGCTGGCTTCAGTAAGTTGTAGTCTTTGACTCTTTCTTCCAATTGTCCAAGACGCATTGTGTCATACACTTCAAACGGCTGGTGAATCCAAGGATTATCTTCAAGGAACTGGACGTAGTAGTCAGGTTTAACTTGAGAGCATTTTTTCCACCAAAGAACAGCCGTTCTCACCTCAGTAATAGCAGGAACTCTGGTTTTAAGATGTTCTGTAACTTTCTTGAAAGTAAGGCCCGAATCAACCAAGTCATCTACCAATAAGACTTTTCCTTTCAGAGAGTCCGGTCGGCTCGACGCAATATATTGACCAATATCAAGCTCACCCTGAACCGTACCGGCAGCTTCTCGGTAAGAGCTGGTTGCCAAAATGTTCAAAGGCATATCGAAGATTCTTGAAAGAATATCGCCGGGTCTAAGGCCTCCTCTAGATAAACACAGAAGAGAGTCGAACTTCCAGCCGCTGTCGTTAACGACATAGGCCAAAGTCTCAATCAGCTTATGATACTCATCCCAAGATACATGAAGATCTTTCATCTAAGTTCCCATAGGCCCTTTCGGGCCCTTTATATTAAAAAATTATTCCGCAAAGGGGTTCTTTAAAAGGATTGTATTCTCACGGTCAGGACCAGTGGACACAACGGCGATAGGTACGCCTGCTACCTGAGAGAGTCTATCCAAATAACGGCGTGCGTTCAATGGAAGATCGTCCCACTTTGTAATACCAAATGTCGATTCTTCCCAACCAGGAAAATCTTCGTAAATCGGCTTACATTCAGCAACGGCATCTGCTCCGACCGGCATAACCTCTAAGCGCTGACCTTTGTATTCATAGCCGACTCCCAAACGAACTGTCTTGAAACCGTCTAAAACGTCAAGCTTCATCACGGCCAAGCCGGAAAGACCGTTCCATTCTGCAGAACGTCTTAAAGCAGCCCCGTCGAACCAACCGCAGCGGCGCGGGCGGCCTGTCACTGCACCGAATTCATTGCCTTTTTCACGAAGCTTCTTCCCGTCGTCATCAAAAAGTTCTGTTGGGAACGGACCTTCTCCGACACGTGTGCAGTACGCTTTTGTAATACCCAAAACATAATTGAGTTTTTGCGGGCCAACACCGGCGCCTGGACTTGCGGAACCTGCAACTGTGTTGCTGGAAGTAACATACGGATATGTACCATGGTCGATATCGAGCATCGTGCCTTGGGCCCCTTCAAACAAGAACTGTTCTCCGGCTCTCATCTTTTGGTTAAGAGTGTGAGAAACGTCTGCAATTTTAGAAGTGATTCTCGGGGCAAGAGCCAAAGTATCGGAAATAATCTGTTCAACGTCTACAGGATTTGCTTTGTAGAAATCAACTAAGAGGAAGTTGATGAGCTTGCAGTTTCTGCGTACCTTTTCAGCAAAAAGTTCCGGATCAAGAAGATCGCTGACATGAACGGCACGGCGTGCAACTTTATCTTCGTAAGCAGGCCCGATGCCTCGGCCGGTCGTACCAATCTTCTTATCGCCCAAGGCAACTTCGCGAGCATGATCAAGGGCGACATGATAAGGAAGAATCAGCGGGCAGTGGCCGGAAACAAAAATTCTGTCTTCTGCTTTAACACCGTTGGCTTCCAGTTCATCGATTTCAGCCAGGAGAGCCTGCGGACTGACAACGGCACCGTTGCCGATATAGCAGTTAACGTGAGGATGCATGATGCCGGACGGAATAAGACGCAAAATTGTCTTCTTGCCGTTAATAACCAAAGTGTGGCCGGCATTATGACCGCCGTTGAAACGTACAACCCCCTGAACACTTTCTGTCAGCCAGTCTACAATCTTGCCTTTGCCCTCATCACCCCATTGGGCGCCGACAACTACTACGTTTTTAGCCATACCTGATATCTCCTATTTTGTATATCGGCGAACGACCTTCCATTCACCGTCCTCTTTGATTAACTCTTCATCCAGTCTGAAGGACTCTTCAAGACTCTCAATCCTGTCTTCAGGAAGAATCTGAACAACGATTCTGTCCTCTTCTCTTAATTTTCTAATCGCTTCGTTTAAAGCCTTGTCCCCATCGTCCCAAGGAGCCATTACGGCATAAGGTCTCTTTGTAGGAAGAACTTGGGCGATCTCACGCAAATATAACGTAAATCCGACTGCGGGACGATTGCGTCCGAATTTAGCCCCAATGCTGTCGTAGCGTCCTCCTCTGAGGACTGCCTGATACCGCTGAGGGATAGTGACGCCGAAAGTAATGCCGGTCAAGTATTGATAACCGTGAACGTCGGAGAAATCAAAGCTCAGCTTGTCGGCAATGCAGCGGTCTGCGATCCACTTAAGCTGTTCGATAGTTTGGAGAATCAGCGGATAATCGCTGAATTCTTTTTCAATTTCATCCAGAACCTCGATCCCGCCGAACATACGCATAATTTTTCTTAATGCGTCAATCGTTGAATCTTCAATGACACCGGATAATTCTTCGAGAGCACTGCGGTCTTTATGTTTCAAAGCATAAAGAATCTTTGGCATAACCTTTTCACAGTTCGGATCTCTTTCGACAATGGCTTTAACAACAAAAACGTGGCCGATATCCAAATGGATATCTTTAAGACCAAAAGCCTTCAAGCACTCCAATGCGAGGTTCAGAACCTCGATATCGCTGGCACTTGATGTGGATCCGAACAGCTCCACGCCGGCTACATACGGTTGTCTGGAAGCTACGGGATGAAGAGGTCGGGCATGAAGAAGGGAACCCGCATAGCTTAAACGGCTAATTCCTTCTCGATTCAAAATATGGGCGTCGATACGAGCGATTTGAGGTGTCATATCAGCGCGGAAGCCAAGCATTTTGCCTGATGATTGATCGACGATCTTAAAGGTTCTCAAATCTAAATCGTTTCCGGTTCCGGTCAAGAGTGAGTCTACATACTCAATCATTGGAGGTTTAACCATCTCACATCCGTGAGACTTCGTCAGCTTCAGAAATGTCTCTCTTAATCTTTCTATTTCTCTCGCCTCCCGGGGAAGCATGTCGGCGATATTCTCTGGCAATAACCAAACTGACATATATTCCTTTCTAAAACAACTCAACTGACCAAACGACAGCCAAACCTAAGACTACACCGACAAAGGCAACTGTTCTGATTTTTTTACTAGAAATTGAACTCAACTCAAGAAGGTACTTTTTCCACGCATCCGGAGCCAACAATGGAAAAAGTCCTTCCAGCACTAAGCAAAAACCTATTGCACAAAGAAGGACTTTCATTTTTATGAATTAGTTAAATTAATTCTTCTCGCCCTTGGAGTTTTTCAAATAATCAAAAAATTCACTAGAGGGATCGACTACCATCATATCCGTGGGTTTAGAGAAAGAAGAACGGTAGGCATCGAGAGAACGGTAGAATTTTGCAAATTCAGGATCCCTACCGAATGCGTTAGCATAAACTTCGTTAGCTTTAGCATCGCCCGAACCTTTGATTTGCTGAGCATCTTTATAGGCATCAGCCAAAATAACGGTTCTCTGACGGTCGGCATCAGCCTTAATTTTTTCGGCTTCAGCAGCACCCTTTGAACGTTCCTCGCTAGCTACTCTCTTACGTTCTGCTTCCATACGGCGGTAAACAGATTCGGAAATTTCAGGCGTAAAGTCCACTCTCTTAAGGCGAACATCAACCACTTCAATGCCTAAACCTTCTACTCTCTTTTGAAGAGCCTCGGAGATTTCTGCCATTGCTTTGGCTCTGTCGCGGGAAGTAATGTCGTTAACCGTTCTTCTGTTGACGGCCTGGTTTAGAACGTCTCTCATCAAAGATGAAACGCGGTCTTCGGCGGCTCTTTCGCTGCCTTGAAAAGAAACCCAGTACAAACGAGGATTGTTGATACGCCATTTAACGTAAGAATCAATCATCAAGTTCTTTTTTTCACTGGTCTGAACCAAATCAGCCGTCGGAGTATCAATCGTCAAAATACGATTGTCCAAGTAAACCACATTCTGCAGAGGAGAAGGAAGCTTGAAGTGCAGGCCCGGTTTAGAAATCACTTCTTTTAATTCACCAAGCATGAATACGAGAGCATATTCACGTTCGTTGACGGTATAAAGACAAGTTTTGGCAAAAAAACCGCAAACAATACAAACTAAAAATAAGGTTACTACTTTTCTCATGTTCTCTTTCTTCCTCTTATCTTATTGTCCTGGAAAGAGGACGGGAAACGTAATTGGCAATCGGAGTTGCTTCAACCGAAGGCTGAGGCTGTGCTTCTCTTGCTGTAGAAGAAGTTTCTGCAGCAGCAGGAGCAGCAACGGCAGAGTTCTGAGCAGATCCTGCTTGCTGAACCAATTTATCTAACGGAAGATAAAGCAAATTATTGGAGCTCTTGCTGTCCACAAGAATCTTCTTCGTATTGTTAAGCACCTGCTGCATCGTATCTACATACATACGATCGCGTGTTACCTTCGGGGCTTTTTCATACTGACTGAGCACTTGATCAAAACGTGAAGCATCACCCTCTGCCTGAGAAACAACACGAGACTTATAAGCTTCTGCTTCCTGGCGCAGTCTTTCAGCCAAACCCTTTGCCTTTGGAATCACGTCGTTAGCGTAAGCTTCGCCTTCATTGATTTGACGTTCGCGATCCTGACCGGCCTTAACAGCATCGTTAAAGGCGGCCTGAACTTGTTCCGGCGGCTGTGCATTCTGAATAGCAACGGAAAGAATCTGAATACCGCTGTGATAGCGATCCAGCATTTCCTGCATCAGCTTCTTAACCTCCTCGGCAATTTCCTGCTTGCTTTCAAATAAAACACTGTCCATTTTCTTTCTACCTACGACTTCACGCATGGCAGATTCAGCAGTCTGGATAACCGATCCCATCGGATCGCGTGTACGGAAAAGAAACTCTTCGGCTCCGGGACCGTCTTTAATGCGGTACTGAACGTTAAACATTACGTCTACGATGTTTTCGTCATCAGTCAGCATTAAAGCTTCTTTCAAACGGAGGGTTGTACCTTTCATACCGATTTCAGCTTTTCTGACGGAACTAACGTCAACAAGCTCCACATCCTGAATGGGATAAGGAAGATGCCATCTGAAACCTGCATTAGTAGTTTCAGTGTACTTGCCGAAAGTCGTAACCACGCCTCGCTGACCCTCAGGAACGATGTAGAAGCCGGAGGACAACCAAGCGCCGGCAGCAATCAGCAACGCCGCCAAAGCAAAGCCATAGCCGGATCCGGAAGCAGACTGAGGCATTCTGGTGCCGGGGAATCCAAATCCGCCGCCATTGCCCCCGTTGCCGCCATTAGTGCCGTGGCCGCCTTGGTCTGCTTGGAAAGGATGATCCTTTCGCGGAGGCGGCTCATTGGAGTCATCATCCGAATCATTCCAGTTAAAATTTACACCGTTTTGACCTCGATCTTGAGGACGCTTGGATTTTTGACCTAAGATTCCGGAGAGCTTGTCGTTAAAATCTTTCCAAAGCTCTTCGATATCGTTTTCCTGTCCGAGTGCCTGCTTGAATTTTTTTTCTTCTCTTTTATCTTCAATAGGACGACGAAGTTCAGGCTCTTTAAAGCCGTCTTCTTCAGTGTCGGTGGAATTCGAAGTATTTTTTGTTTCTTCTTTCTTTGGTTCTTTATCAGAACTATCTCGGCCCCAGTGGGGGTCATTCAAAGACATCTCTTTGAGTCCTTATAAAAAAATAAGTTATTAATAGAATTCTAGAGGCAAAATTTTATCATTACTGAAAAAATCCGCTTGCAACAGATTGATTCTTTTAATTTTCCGTTACAAGAAGATACATTTATGACTCAAACTCTTTAAGCCAATCTTCGTCATCTTCCTCTTCCGGCTCTTCTTCAGTATTGGCAATCTTAGCGATAGCCTGTCTCAATAAATCAATCCCTGCTCCGGTCACGGCGCTCAAAGCAACGGCTTTCGGACGTCCTTTATCATCAAAAGTAAGGAAAGGATCGTTGCTTTCTTTGTCTATTTTGTTATAGACCATCAGCTGAGAAACTTTATCCGCACCGATTTCTTTAAGAACTTTATTGACCTCGGCAATTTGTTCTTCCCGGGCCGGACTGGAAGAATCCACTACATGCAAAAGCAAATCTGCTTGAGCCGCTTCGTCCAAGGTGGATTTGAATGCCTCAATTAATTGGTGAGGTAAGCCTCGGATAAATCCAACGGTATCGCTGAGAACAACTTCCGTATTTTCATCAACGAAGCATCTTCTTGCCGTCGGATCCAACGTAGCAAACAACTGGTCAGCCGCATAGACCTCGCCTCTGGTTAGACGGTTAAACAGCGTAGATTTTCCCGCATTGGTATAGCCCACTAAAGCAACAGTCAGAATCTGACCTCTTTGCCTTGACTTTCTTTGGGTGTTGCGCTGTTTTTCAAGCTTCTTGAGCTGCTCTTTGAGGGCTTTAATTCGAACGCTGATCATTCTTCGGTCAAGTTCAATCTGCTTTTCCCCAGGGCCTCCGGTTTTTGATAAACCGCCTCTCTGTCTTTCTAAGTGAGTCCAGCCGCGAACCAATCGGGTAGACAAATGCGTCAGACGCGCAAGTTCAACCTGCAGGCGCCCCTCTTTTGTTTTAGCTCTTTGACGGAAAATCTCAAGAATTAGACTTGTGCGATCAAGTACAGCAAGTTTTGTCGTGGTTTCGATATTTCTTTGCTGTGCGGGAGAAAGGACAACGTCGAAAATTAAAATGGTGCTTCCGGAATCTCTGGCAAGCTGCGCCACTTCCTCAATCTTCCCGCTGCCGAGAAAGGTTTTCGGATCAGGCTTCTCTCTTTTTGCTTCCGTGATCCCTTGAACATCATAGCCGCAGGAACGAGCTAATTCAGTCAGTTCTTCTGCGGCATCTTTGTGAATTTGGCGAGCCAGCGTTACCACTACAAGCCAAACTTTTTGGGGGCCGTCAGCCCCCTTCTCATACTGAAAATCCACTTATTCGGCTTCTGTCTGTTCACCGGCAAGCGGCACTGCTCTAGCCGGAACAATAGTACTAATCGCGTGTTTATAGACCATTTGAGTAACGGTATTTCTCAAAAGAACGACATACTGGTCAAATGATTCGACTTGTCCTTGTAGTTTAATGCCGTTGACCAAGTAAATTGAAACGGGAATTTTTCCTTTGCGAAGACTGTTTAAGAACGGGTCTTGTAATAATTGCCCCTTTGTCATATTTATTTTCTCCGTGTGTGCAATGCACAAAATAAAAAGAATGCTATAAAAGATTGTAGGAGAGAAGCTTTCTACATATTTACTATATTAATCGTTTTGAGCGTAAGGATTCTTGTTTGTTCTTAATTCAATGCGTAAAGGCGTGCCTTTAAGATTGAATTTTTCTCTAAAAAACCCTTCCAAGTACCGCTTGTAGCTTTCCGGCACGTCCTGCAATGCATTTCCATGAATTACGATCACTGGCGGATTCATGCCCCCTTGGTGAGCATAACGCATCTTAGGACGGCCTCCGCGGGCTCTCGGCGGCAGCTGCCGTGTGGTTGCCTCAATCAACGCACGTGTCAGCTTCGGTGTAGAGAGTTTAACGAAAGCTGCTGCATGAGCTTCATTAACGGCAGTCAGAAGATTACCTAAGCCCCTCTTATATAAAGCAGAGATGTAAAGACTCTTGGCCCACTTCAAAAAGTGAATCTTGTGTTCAAATTCTTCCCTGACTCGTGTTCTTTCATATTCACCGATGTCATCCCATTTATTAATAGCAATGACTAGAGCACGGCCGCTTTCAAGAATATAACCGGCAATGTTGGCATCCTGTTCCGAAATCCCGGCTTTTGCGTCAAGTAGCAAAACAACAACGTTCGATTTTTCAATCGCCTGCAGCGTCTTAATGACGGAAAATTTTTCGATTGCCTCGAAAACTTTCCCTTTGCGTCTCAAACCAGCTGTATCGATAAGAATGTAGTCCTTATCTTTGTACTGGAATTCAACTTCAATAGCATCGCGGGTTGTCCCCGGCATATCGAACGCAATAAGTCTTTCCTCTCCGATAAGAGCATTAATTAACGTTGATTTTCCTGCATTTGGTCTGCCGGCAATGGCGACTCTGATTTTGTGCGCAAAGTCGCCGTCTTTCTCGATTTCTTTTTCAGTCGGGTATTTTTCCAATGCCATATCGACCAGGGCACGTACGCCCTCGCCGTGAGCTGCGGAAATCGGATACGGCTCACCTAAAGCAAGCTCATAGAATTCGGATTTCACAACTTCTGACATGCCCTCGGCTTTGTTGACGACAAGATAAGTTGGCTTGCCACTTTCTCTTAGACTTTGCGCAATGCGCTGATCCTGCGGGATTAGGCCGCTTCTTCCGTCTACTAGGAAGAAAATAATATCGGACTCTTCGACAGCCAGCTGAGCTTGGTTGGTCATCTCTTTGACGATGCCCTCAGTCTTAATCGGTTCAAAACCGCCGGTATCGACAACAATAAAAGGCTTCTCGCCGACTCGGCCTTCTCCGTAATGGCGATCTCTTGTCAAACCGGGGAAATCTGCGACTAAAGCGTCCCTAGATCTTGTGAGGCGGTTAAATAAAGTTGACTTGCCGACATTCGGGCGGCCAACCAATGCAACAACAGGCAGCATAATTGTTATCTCGTAGCTAAGTAAGCTACATCTCCTTTACTTGTCTGGAAAATCGCACCGGCACTAAAACTTTGTGCCTTAGTAACGATTGGCCCGCTTAAACGAGTTCTGGCTATTTCTTCGCCTGTTCTCGGTGACAGAAGGTGAACGTAACCTTCATTATCGCCGACAGCAACGGTTCCCGGCATAATGACCGGAGCACTGAGTCCGCGGTAAGTCATGGTTTTATTTTCCCAGCGAAGTTCTCCGCTTTCACGATAGTAGGCTCTGACAACACCTGTGACATCAACCACATAGACGTTGTCTTCGTCAACTGCCGGACCTGCAATGGCGTCGACATTCTGTGTCCACATCATCTGTCCGTTCGTGCTGTTAATGCAAGTTACGGCACCCTGATAAGCGGCTGCACAAAGCATATCAGCGTTTAATACAGGGGCACCAACCACATCAATCAAGCGTTCGACTTCCGTTATTCCTTTGGCTTGGGCTACCGGGAATTCAAAAACAGGACGTCCGTTATTGACGTCTAAAATAACCACGTTTCCGTTAGGCTGACCAACAAATAAGAAGTTATCACGTGCAGTCATGGAAATGGGTACACGAACAGTCAAAGCGGGCTGATTTCTCTGGAAAGTCCACTGCTGTTCCCCGGAAGAGGCCTCGAAAGCGGAGACTCTCATATCTTTAGTTCTAACAATAACCAAACCGTTGGTGATGACGGGAGGTCCGGCAAGTTCACTGGTCAGTTTGCTCTTCCAGTCCTCTTTTCCTTCTGCATTTAAAACAACCAATTCACCGTTTTCCAATCCCACGGCGGTGTTGTACCCGTCAGTTCCTACCCCTCCTACAACCGGAGAATCAAAAGAAGCGGTCCACTCTTTGTTTCCGGTTCTGGCATCTAAGCGGACTAATTCTTTGCCGCCCGCAACCCAGACGGATTCGTCAAAAAGACCGGGGACTAAGAATCCGTCAGCGTTCGGCATGCTGACAGACCAAACTTCGGAGACATTGATAGCGGGCGTAAACGATACTAATTCCGCCGGTTCATGCTTGGGAGAGGAACATCCGACTAAAACAGCTGCCAGTGCGGCTGCTGCCAGGGTCAAGGAAAAATTTTTCATGTTTTATTCTCTTTATAAAGCCTGAAGCTTAATCTCAATAATCTTGGCTAACGGATTTGTAGTGGTGCACGCTCTTAAAGCTTCCGTCCAGCATTCTTTTGCTTTTTCTTTATTGCCCATCGCAATATAAGCATCGCCTTTTCTATCTTCGACTAATGCTTTTTCAGCATCCGGATTCTTAATAGAATTCAGAAGATTTAAAGCCTGCTCGTAAGAGCCTTGATCGATGTAAATGCCGGCTAAACGGACAGCAGCGACAGTTTGCAGTTCAGGATAGTCTTTGGAATCAATAACCCATTGAAGATCTTTGATAGCTTCACCGGCTTTATTGTGTTGTTCTGCAGTATAAGCCGCCAATAAAGCGCCCATACCGGCAAATGCTGTCCCATCGTAGTCTTCCTGAAGCTTTAAAGCAATATTTTGAACTCTCGGCTGATCCTTATTGTTATTGGCTTGAATCATCAAGCTGTAGAGAGAACCCGCATCGGCAGACTGCTTCATTTGATACCATTGCCACCCGCGCATACCGGCAGCAGCCAAGCAGGCAACCGTGACAATAGTGAGAATCAAAGTCCCCCACTTCTCCCACCAGGCTTTAATTTCGGATAGGGACTCTTGCTCTTCTAAATCATATGCCATATGTGACCTTTCTCTTTATCGAGTTTGTTCAGCTAAATATTCAACAGCCTGTTCAACAGTCATCTTCAACTGCTGGCCGTAATCTTTCAAGTTTTCGCGCAGCGGCTTGATAGAAACCATCTTCTCTTGTGTTTCGCTTTCTCCGATAATGACAGCAAAATCAGCACCGGAAGCATTGGCTCTCTTCATCTGGTTAGCAAACTTAGCGGAACCGGAATGAAGGATCGTGCTAATTTGCTTATTTCTGAGGGCTTCAGCGGTACGCAAAGCAAACAGGAAGGAGTCTTCGCCGCTCCAAGCTACGTAAACGGAGCATTCTTTATAAGACGGAGCGATACCCTCTTCTTTCATCAATTCGATAATTCTTTCAATGCCCATGGCAAAACCGCATGCCGGGGTTTCTTTTCCGCCGAGCATACCAATTAACGGATCATAACGGCCGCCGCCGCAAACGGTGCTCTGTGCTCCAAGCTTATCAGTAACCCATTCGAAAACCGTCAAGTTGTAGTAATCCAAACCTCTGACTAGGCGGGGATTGATGCGGTAGTCAATTCCTTCCGCTTCTAAAATATCTGTGAGTCTCTTAAGAAATGCTTTGGACTCTTCGCCAAGACTGTCCATTAACTTCGGTGCATTCTCAACCAACTCCTGCATTGCCGGGTTCTTTGTATCGAGAATTCTTAACGGATTGGTATAAAGCCTTCTCTGAGCTTCTTCATCCAAGATTTCTTTGTGAGCTTCGAAGTACTTAATTAAAGTTTCACGATAGACCTGTCTTTCTGCAAACTGTCCGAGACAGTTCAATTCCAGCCAGACATTTTTAATGCCAAGCTTGTCCCAAACTCTTTTAACGAGCAAGAGCTGTTCGGCATCCACGTCAGGACCTTTAAAGCCAAGAGCTTCCAAACCAAACTGATGGAACTGGCGCAAACGGCCTCTCTGAGGACGTTCATGTCTGAACATCGGCCCCATATACCAAAGACGGCGAGGTGCATCATAAAGCAAATTATGTTCAATACAGGCACGGACCACGGAAGCTGTATTCTCCGGTCTCATGGTCAACTCATCTCCGTTCAGAGAATCAACAAAGGAGTACATTTCTTTTTCAACAATATCAGTCACCTCACCGATACCGCGCTTGAACAAACGAGTTTGTTCAAGAATCGGAGTTCTGATCTGCATATAGCCGTATTCTTGGGCAGCTTCAACTACGGCTTGTGTGAACTTATCCAATAAGGAGTGTCCTCCGGGAGCATGTCAGCCATGCCCTTGATTGCTTGTATTTTATCTTTTGCCATTTTTAATCCTGATTTGCTCCAAACTTTGTTTGGACATAATTATCTATTAATTTTTTGAAATCAGAAGCCATTTGCTCTCCCTTTAAAGAGCAAACTTTCTTTCCGTCGATATAGACCGGAGAAACCGGAGCTTCTCCGCTGCCGGGCAGCGAGATGCCGATATTTGCATGTCGGCTCTCTCCCGGACCATTGACGACGCATCCCATTACGGCAACCGTCATGTTTTCAACGCCGGGATATTTTCCTCTCCACTTAGGCATTTGCTGCTTCAAATAGCTCTGTGTTTCTTTTGCCAGCTCTTGGAAAAGTAGGCTGCTCGTTCTACCGCAGCCGGGACAAGAAATAACCTTCGGCTCAAAATTTCTCAACCCTAAGGACTGAACAATCTCACAGGCAAATCTACTTCCGCAGAACGCTTTTGTCCGGGTTCCGGCGTCAGAGAGACGCGGATTGTATCGCCGATGCCCTGAGATAAAAGAATAGAAAGAGCCGCCGTAGAGGACACAGTGCCCTTTAAACCCATCCCGGCTTCCGTCAAGCCGAGATGCAATGAGTAAGGACACAGTCGATCGAGTTTCTGGTAGATATCGACTAATTCACGAACCCCGCTGACTTTAGCGGAAATTGCAATTTGCTCTTTCGGCATACCTAGACGAACTGCCTCATCAGCACTGTCGATAGCGCTTTTGACAAGAGCCCTGCGAAGAATCTCCCCGGAATTTTCCGGATTTGGCTGACGGTTATTTTCTTCCATCATTTTGGCCAGAAGATTCTGATCCAGCGACCCCCAGTTAACTCCTATGCGGATTGGCTTATCATATTTGATGGCCAAATCAATTAATGTTTTAAAATTTTGTTCGTGCTTGTCGCCCTTGCCGACATTACCCGGGTTGATTCGGAACTTTGAAAGAGAACGGGCACATTCCGGATAATCGCTTAGAAGCTTATGGCCGTTGTAATGAAAATCTCCTACCAAAGGAACGAAATATCCGGCTGCATCCAGCTTTTGACGAATAAGAGGAACTGGCCTGAGCAGCGGCGGGCGTGTTGACAGTAATTCTAACCAACTGACTACCTGCATCGGCAAGCTCCATAATTTGCTTGACTGTACCGTCTACGTCCGCGGTTTCCGTATTGGTCATTGATTGAATAACAACTGGGCTGCCTCCCCGAGCAGAACCACGTTATTGGCCCATTTAACTGTCATGGGCCCGTTTTTTGTTTTTGTCATTTCAAATTATTTAGCAGTGAACACCTGGAAAGATACAGAGCCCGATCTGGAAGAGCTTGCTAAGTCAACCGGGTTGCCATTAAGTGAGACTTTCGCTCGGAACTTATTGCCGACAGTAACTCGGAAAGGCAGCGGGTGTGAAAAGTCCTTAGTCTCTCCCTGCTTAAGAGTAGTGTTGTCGACAAGTTTGCCGTTAACATAGATACCGAACCAGCAGTCACCGTCAGTAGCACTGAATTTAATGTTTACAGGTTGGGTGCTTGAAGCTTTCGGCAGCGTAAGTAGACCAACCATTTTCGTTCTGAACCAATTTCAAAGTAACGGGAGCAGCCGGTTCAGGAGCAACTGGCGCCTTCTTGGCTTCCTCTGCCTTCTTTTGCGCTTCGAGCTGCTGGTTATGTTCAGCCATAACTTTTGCTTCAAGGGCACGTTCCTCCGGAGTCTTGCCGACCTGAGTTATAGGCTTGCCGTCAGGTGTCTGGGAGGGAACCGCTGTAGAACCGTCAGTTGCGGCAGCCGGAGCACCGGTCTCAGCTTTAGCAGAGATTGTTTCTTGCTTAGGAGTCGGCTTAGACTCTTCTGCAGCAACCGCTTTGGTTCTTCAGCTTTCTTCTTGTGTGCGTCAGTTGTAGGATTTTTTTCGTCGACAGCGGTCTTGAATGTGTCCGCATTAGCTTTCAACTGCCGGCTTATCCGTTGAGTTCATAAAGTTCAGAGAAGACTTAACTTCCTGAAGATTAAAACTCGGATTCATGTAACGCCATCCCATATAGGCAACGGTAGCAACCACAATTAAGAAAATAATCCAGCCGATCCCTTTGCCTTTTCCGTTTTTAAGTTGTTTCTTCTTGGTAAGGGCGTAGCCCGGAGGTTGTTTTACGAATCAAAGCCTTTTGATTCTCTGTCTTCTGTAGCTAAGGAGTTACTGAAGAGATCGATAATCTTGGCCTCATCCAGGCCCAGCAACGAGCATAGCTTCTCAGATGGG